>TARA_R110001592_G_scaffold34653_5_pt1 | contig 10400 bp, 11 predicted proteins | sample TARA_R110001592 | Tara Oceans TARA_R110001592 (sample SAMEA4398387) | marine metagenome | biome: Polar Biome; feature: [SRF] surface water layer (ENVO:00010504); material: water (ENVO:00002006), including particulate matter (ENVO:01000060) such as... | depth 5 m | reverse complement strand
CATTTGCCGGTAACGTTACTAGGCACCCAATTTATAGAGAATATTTAAAAGATTTTAAAAATGCTGATCTAGTCATGAAAAATGGTTTTTTATTAGGTGCCCACCATGGTATGAATTTAGAAGATGTTGATTATGTTTGTGATAAAATAAAAAAATTTTTTAATAAATGATTAAATATTATTCCAAAATAGATCCTAAAAAATTATTACATATAGTAGTAAGAAAAGAAGACTTAAAGCCAGGTAGAAAAGATATTATACCTGAAAAACATTTTATACAATGTTCCCATCTTAATATGGAAAAGGGTAAAACTTTTAAACCCCATAAACATATATTTAAAAATAGAAGGAGGAATGTTATTGCTCAGGAAAGTTGGATAGTAATTCAAGGTAAAGTTAAATGTATTTTTTATGATTTAGATGATACTATATTAGTAGAACCTATATTAGAACAAGGTGATGCTTCTTTTACATTAGAAGGAGGACATAATTATGAAATTCTTGAAAATGGTACTTTAGTTTATGAGTATAAAACAGGACCGTATGAAGGTCAGGCTTTAGATAAAACATTTATTTAATAATGACAAAATTTATTGTTATAGGCCAGGGTTCTCAATTAATTCAATTAATTAGAGAATTATATTCTTTAAAAGTTATTCCTGATGACTTAAAGGTAATAACAGTTAAAGGAGAATTTAATTTAAGTTGTATAGAATTCCTAAAATATTATAAAATAGATTATTTTATAGTTGATAAATTAACTTTTCCTTCTACCCTTAAACATTATATAGAATTTCACAAACCCGATTGTGTAATTTCCCTTTCAAATCCCTTTATTATTCCGAAATTAATTCTTTCATTAAAACCTCAATTTATAAATTTTCATCCTGGTATATTACCTTTTTATAAAGGTAGTTTATCAACAATACATTCATTAATAAATAAAGAATCATTTGTTGGGGGCACTTGGCATTATATTACTCCAGAAATAGATCAAGGGAATATTTTAAAAGTTTTTAATATTAGTATAATGGATGATAATGCTTTTACTTTAAATCATAAAATATATTCTTTAGGTATATCTTATTTAGAAAAGGTATTAGAAAAAGTCTCTAATAAAGATAAGGGAATACCTCAAGATAAATTAGGAAAATTTTATTACAATAAATTTCCAGATGTTAGTCATTTAGATAGTGAGTTACAAGAAAAAATATTATTCTTTCCACCAAAATTTATATAATAATGAGCTTTGAAACAGTAACTAGATTCGAAAATAAAGTAGCAGAATTTTTTGGTGCTCCCTACGCTGTAGCTATTGATTGTTGTACACATGGAGTTGAACTCTGTTTAATATATGAAGGAGTTGATTGTATAGTAGTACCTAAAAGAACCTATTTATCTATACCTTTTTTAGCTAATAAATTAGGAATAGATTTAAATTGGAAAGATGAAAATTGGGTTGATTATTATTATTTAACTGATACAGTAATTGATGCCGCTGTATTATGGAAAGAAAATAGTTATATCCCTGGTACTTTTATGAATATATCATTTCAATTTCAAAAACATTTGTCTCTTGGTAGGGGGGGTATTATATTAACGGATAATAAAGAAGCAGCAGAACAATTAAAAAAAATGACTTATGATGGTAGAATTCCTAATGTACCTTGGAGAGACCAAAACATAAACACATTAGGTTATCATTATTATATGACTCCTGAAACAGCAACAAAGGGTCTAAAAAAATTAGATGATGCTATTAAAACAAAACCAAAACCGTGGGTTATAACAGATTGGCCTGATTTAACACAAATGGATATATTTAAAAATAATTTATGAAAAAAGCATTTATAACAGGAATTGGGGGGCAAGATGGTTCTTATTTAGCAGAATACCTATTAAGTTTAAATTATGAAGTTTATGGGATTGTTAGACGAAACTCCACTCCAGAACATCAACAATCAAGATTAGATCCTATACGAAATAATCCAAGTGTACACGTAAGTTACGGTGATTTAAATGATACTTCAGGAATTGAACGACTGCTACGTAATATACAACCTGATGAAGTATACAACATGGCTGCCCAATCTCATGTAAGAATCAGTTATGAAATTCCACAATTTACAGTACAAACAAATTCACTTGGTGTATTAAATATATTAGAAGCAGTTCGTAATAATTGTCCCAATGCTAAATTTTACCAAGCATCTTCATCAGAAATGTTTGGGAGTTCAGTTGATGAAGATGGTTTTCAAAGAGAATCAACTAGAATGACTCCTGTATCTCCTTATGGGTGTGCTAAAGTATTTGGTTATAATATTGTAAGAAATTATCGTAACGCTTATAAATTACATACCTCAAACGGAATTTTATTTAATCATGAATCACCCCGTAGAGGGTCAAATTTTGTTACTAATAAAGTAGTTAAGGCTGCTGTTAGAATTAAATTAGGACTCCAAAATGAATTAGAACTAGGTAATTTAGATGCTTATAGAGATTGGGGACATTCAAAAGATTATGTTCGTGCTATGCATTTAATTTTACAACAACCACATCCTGGAGATTGGGTTGTAGCAACAGGAGAAACTCGTTCAGTAAGAGATATGTGTGAATATGTTTTTTCTCAATTAGATTTAGATTATAAAAAATTTGTGGTTCAAAATCAAAAATTTTTACGTCCTGAAGAGTTAAAATATCTAAAAGGAGATTCAACTTTAATTAGAAAATTAGGATGGAAAACTGAATATACTTTTGAAAGTATGATGGATGAGATGATTGAACATTGGGTAAAAATATATAAAAATGACTAATTATATAACTTTAAATAATATGGGGGCATCTGGAGGACTATGTTCCCAACTCCAAATTTTTTCAGGTCTCCTAGCAGTAGCAAGAGCTAATAATTTAAAAATAGTTTTTTCAAAAGAAAATATTAAAGGAATTTTAACTAAATACCCCCCAACTCAAGAACCCTTCCAAACTAAAATTAGAATATTTGATTTATTAGATTTGGAAGAGGAATATGAAATAAAACCTTTAGAATTTTTTAATAATTTTGAAGATAAATCTATTAATTTTCATACTACTAGATATGATAAAACTTTATTCAATTTAAAATCTGGGGTTAACTATAATTTAATAGGTAGATTTGATTTATATTCTTATTGGTATGATTCTATAGGACAAGAAGTAGAAAAATGGAATTTTCTCCCTAACCTTCGGGATCAATCAATTAAAAGAATGAAAGATATTAAAAAATATTTTGGAAATAATAAACCTACTGTTAGTATTCATATGAGAAGAGGGGATTATTTGTTATCTAACTTTTCTTTTTGTATATTGGATCATGAATATTATACAAAAGCAATAGTAGATCAATTTATGCCCACAGAAGATTATAATTTTGTAGTTTTTTCTAATGATATAAAATTTGCTAAAAACCTACTTGAAGGAGATAATATATATTTTGTCACACCTGAAGGAGGAGATAAAGTATGTACTGATTCAGAAAAAGAAGATTTAGCTTTAATGAGTTTATGTGATCATCATATTACTTGTAATAGCTCTTATTCATGGTGGGGTGCTTATTTGAGTAAAAGTAAAAATAAAAAAATAATATGCCCCACTAATTGGTTAAAACAAGATCATCAATCTTCTTGGATTAATGGTAATTATTACCCACCAAGTTGGATAAATATAGATAATTAACATGAAAAGAATAGTTTATATAACAGGTTGTTTAGGGTTTATTGGAAGCCACGTTACTCGTTCTTGTTTAAAACGAGGATGGTATGTACGAGGAATTGATAAGTGTACTTATGCTGCAAATAAACATTTATTAGATGAGTTTTATTGTTATGATAATTTTATATTTGAAGATAAGGATATTAATGATATTGAGTTTTTATATGAATGTGATTATGTTATCAATACAGCAGCAGAAACCCATGTTGGTAATTCAATTGTTAAAAGTAATGATTTTTTAGCTTCAAACATAAATGGGGTACATAATATATTAGAATTAATAAAAAATTATAGAGCTGAAAGTTCCCAACTACCAACTCTATTACATTTTTCTACAGATGAAGTTTATGGAGATATAACAGAAGGAGAACATATTGAAACTGATATATTAAAACCATCAAACCCTTATTCTGCAACTAAAGCAGCAGCTGATCAATTAATTATAGCTTGGGGGAGAACATATTCAATTCCTTATGTTATATTAAGACCTACAAACAACTATGGTATAGGTCAATATGTAGAAAAATTAATTCCAAAATCTATAAAATATTTAGGTTTAAATAAACCTATTCCCTTACACAATGGAGGGGAGCCAATTAGAAATTGGTTACATGCTAACGATACAGCAGAATCAGTATTAACTATTATTGATAGTAATGTTAAAAATGAAATATATAACATTTGTGGTGGTTTTGAACAAAATAATTTAGATACAGTTAAACAAATTATTAAATCATACCACAATACAGATTTAACATCGGAAGAAATAAGTACATATTTAGATTTATCTTATTCTAGACAGGGTCAAGATGTAAGATATGCTTTAAATGATGATAAGTTAAGAAAATTAGGGTGGTGTCCTAAAATAGTATTTGCTGATGAATTACCTAAGATTGTAAATTCTTTAAAAGAAAATTTTGTATGGTAAAAGTAAGTGATATAGTAGCTGAGTTTTTAAAGGAAAAAGAAATTAAAACTGTTTTTGGTATTATAGGTTCTGCAAATTCCCACATATTTGATTCAATAAATAAATTAGGATACACCAAGATTATTAATACACATCATGAACAAGCAGCAATTATGGCTATGGGAGCTCATTATAGAGCCTCAGGTAAACTATCAGCTTCTATAGTAACTGCAGGAGCAGGAGCATCAAATGCTATAACAGGTGTAATTAGCAATTGGGCGGATTCAATTCCTGGGTTTATAATTTCGGGTAATGAATCTTCATTTCATATTAAGGAACATAAATCTTTAAGAATGTATGGTACTCAAGGGTTTAATGTATCAAAAATGGTTAAAGATGTTACCAAATATTCTTATTGTTTAATGGATGAAAATCACATTCAATTAGAGTTAGAAAAATGTTTTAATATTACTATGGAAGATAGAAAAGGTCCAACTTGGTTAGATATACCTTTTGATATTCAATCTAAATTAGTAAAAAAACAATTATGGAGTAAACCACAATCTTTAAATAATAACCAAATTGATTATTCTAAGTTTTTAATTAATGCCTTAAACGAATCTAAATGTCCTTTAATTTTAGGGGGAAATGGTGTTAGATTATCAAATTCTAAAGATAAATTTAATAAATTTATTAATAAAACAAATATTCCTACAACTTTAACTTGGTCAGGAATTGATTTAATAGAAAGTAATAATCCAAACTTTTTTGGTAGATTTGGGTTATATGGACAAAGAGGAGCTAATTATATAGTTCAAAATTGTGATTTATTAATAGTATTAGGTAGTAGATTAGCTTTACCACAAACTGGGTATGATTGGGGTGAATTTGTACGTGAGGGTAAAATTATATGTGTAGATATTGATGAATTACAAGCACCTAAAAAATATATTGACTTACATATAAAAGAAAATGTTAGTATTGTTTTAGATCAATTATTAGACAAAATTGACGATATTAAACCCATAGAAAACGAATGGTTAAAATATTGTCAAGATAAAAAAACAAATTATCCTTTAATTAGTAAAGAGCATGAACATAAAGATAACTACATTAATTCCTACCAATTTATAGATAAATTATCTAACCATTTAAAAGATGATCATATTGTAGTTACAGACATGGGTACTGCTTTATTAAGTGGTCATCAAGCTATAAAATTAAAACCTAATCAAAAAATGTTTACTTCATTAGGGTTAGGAGAAATGGGATATGGTATAGCAGGAGCAGTAGGTGCGGCAACAGCTTGCCCTAATAAAGATGTATTATGTCTTAACTGTGATGGAGGAATTATGATGAATCTTCAAGAATTGCATACTGTTATAGAAAATGGGTTAAATGTTAAAGTTATTATATTTAACAATGATGGGTATTTAATGATTAAACACACTCAAAAAATGTTATTTAATGGTAAATACGTTAGTGTGGATAAAAATACAGGTATTGGTTTACCCAATTTTAGTAAATTGTTTCCTGCTTTAGGTTATGAGTATTATAAATTAGAAGAATGGAATGATGTTGACAGTTCCCTTAGTAGTTTTTTAAATCATAGTGGTCCTTCTGTGTTAGAAGTATTTATGGATCCCCATCAAGGTTTTTTACCTAAAGTAAAAGGTGTACCTAAAACAGATGGGAGTATTTTAGCACCTCCTATAGAAGAAATGTCACCTCTTGTTTCTATGAATATATTAGAAAAGGAAATGCAGGTAAAAATAAGTAAAAAATCAAATCAAATACAAAGATGATAAAAGCAGGAATAATTGGGACAGGTAATATAGGTACTGATTTATTATTAAAATTGATAAAAACAGATTTTATTATTCCTATAATATTTGCTGGTAGGAGAATGGAGTCTAATGGTATTAAATTAGCTCAAGAATTAAATATAAATGTAACAGACAAAGGCATTCAGTATTTTATTGATAATCCTAAATGTTGTGATGTAGTTTATGATTGTACTAGTGCTGATGATGCAAGAAAACATGCTAAAATATTTGCTAAACAAGAAATTAAAGTAATAGATTTAACCCCAGCTAAAGTAGGAGATTTATGTGTTCCTAATATTAATCCTAGAATAATACAAAATAAGGGAAATGTTAATATGATTACTTGTGGTGGGCAAGCATCAACCCCACTATTAAATGTAATATCTAAACATTGTTCTGATATAGATTATATTGAAGTAGTATCCCAAATTGCTTCCGATAGTGCTGGAATGGCAACAAGAATTAATATTGATAATTATATTAATACCACAGAAAAAGCAATTAAAGAGTTTACAAATTGTAAGGAATGTAAAGTAATATTAAACCTTAACCCAGCTGAACCACAAGTTGATATGCAAACAACTATGTTTGTAAAAGCAAATAATATCAATTTCTCTTCTTTGGTTGAAGATATTTATAAAACTATAAAAAAATTACAAACATATATTCCATACTATGAATTAGTAATGCCTCCTGTAATTAATGATGATATTTTAGTTTTAAGTATTAAAGTAAAAGGATCAGGTGATTACTTACCTGAGTATGCTGGCAATTTAGATATAATAAACTGTGCTGCAATTGAAATAACAAAATATTTAAAAGATGAATAATATTATTATAACAGATTCTTCTCTTAGAGATGGGAACCACAGTGTAAAACATACTATAAGTTTAAATAGTATTAAAAAATATTGTAAATTTGCAAATAAAACAAATATACCCATTGTTGAAGTAGGCCATGGGAACGGTTTAGGTGCTTCTTCATTATTAATAGGTAAGGCTACTCATACAGATAAAGAAATAATAGAAACCGCTAAAAAATATTTAACCAATACCAAATTAGGTGTTCATGTAATACCAGGTATTGCAACAGTAAATAAGGATATCCAACCAGCAATTGATATGGGTGTTGATGTAGTAAGGATAGCTACTCATTGTACTGAAGCAACTCTTAGTAAATCTCATTTAGAATATTTACAAAATAAAGATGTTACTGCCCTAGGGGTATTAATGATGACGGCATTAACTGATACTAAAACATTAGTTGAAAATGCTAAAACTATGGAACAATATGGTGCCGAAGCTGTTATTATAATGGATTCAACAGGTACATATTTACCTTTAAATGTAGAAGAAAGAATTAAGGCATTAACCGAAAATCTTAATATTGATATTGGTTTCCATGCTCATAATAATTTAGGATGTGCTGTATCAAATTCATTAGTAGCTGCTCAAAATGGGGCTAAATATATAGATGCTTGTATTAGAGGATTTGGTGCGGGAGCTGGAAATGCTCCTTTAGAAGTACTTATACCTGTATTAGAAAAATCTAATTTTGATGTAGGAATAGATTTTAAACAAGTTATAATTGAAGCTGATAAAGCAACAGATTATTTAGTACCTAAGATTCCAACTATTAACCCTGTAAATGTGTTAACTGGGTTAAATAAATTATTTTCTGGTTTTGAAAGACCAATTATTAAAGCTTCTAAATTAAATGACATTGAATATTCTTCCCTTATATTTGAATTAGGTAATAGAAAATTAGTAGCAGGACAAGAAGATTTAATATTAGAGGTAGCACAACAACTTAAAAAATAAATGAAAATATTAATTACAGGAAAAAATGGTTATATAGGTAAAAATTTAACTAATAAACTAAAAGGTTTACACCATATTACTAGTATTGGAAGAGATGATTTTGATTTAAGTGATAGAGAACTTACTAATAAATTTTTTAAAAATAAATATTTTGATGTAGTAATTCATACTGCTATTACTGGAGGGCATAGACTAGAAAAAGAGGATAGCAAAGTATTTTATAATAACATTTCTATGTTTTATAATTTACTATCTAATCAAGATAATTATTCACAATTTATTAATTTAAGTTCGGGAGCTGAATTGGGTAAACCAACTGAACCTTATGGGTTAAGTAAAAATATCATCCATAAAATTATACAAAATGAACCCAAATTTAATAATATTTTATCGTTTGGTATATTTAGTGAAAATGAAAAGGATACTAGATTTATAAAATCCAATATTGAAAGATATAAAAATAAAAAACCATTAATTATCCACCAAAATAAGTTAATGGACTTTTTTTATATAGATGATTTTGTTTCCTTAATACATTACATAATACAAAACCCTAAAATAAAAAATATAAATGCTTCTTATTATAATACCTGTAGTCTATATGAAATAGCAGAAATTATAAATAATTTGGATTCCCATAAATGTGATATTATATTGGAGAATAAAAGTGAGGGTGAACCATATATTAGCCCGTACCAAGAAAAAATAAATATTCCTTTAATAGGATTAAAAAAGGGAATTAAAAAAACATATTATGCAACCTATTAGTTTTTGTATTACCGCTGCTAAAAATGAAAAAAATTATGTACTAGGACTATTAGATAGTTTAGTAGATAATACTGAATTTGAAAAACATGAAGTATTAATATTAATAGATTCAGATAATCAAAATCAATTTGAAGCATTTTTAGAATATAGAAAAGATAAACCTAATATTAAAGTTTATAAAAATGAAGATGATAGAATAGGATACCAAAGAAATATTTCTATTTTATTTTCTCATGCTATAAATGATGTGGTTGTATACTTACAAGCCGATATGGTAGCAGGAAATAAATTTGATTATTATTTTTTAGAGGCATTAAATAAAAATAAAAATGCTATAATTACTATAGCAAGAATAGAACCTCCTGTACACCCAGAATCACCAGAAAAAATTACAAAAAGTTTTGGATTAACCCCTGAGGAATTTCAGTATAAAGAATTCATTAAGTTTTCTAAGGAATTACAAAAAGAAAATAGACCAATGATTTGGGGCCATTTTGCTCCTTTTGGGATGTATAAAGAAACTTATTTTAAAACATTAGGAGGATTTGATACTAGATTTAGATGTTCTAGAGAGGATTCAGATTTTATTATTAGAATAGGAGCAACTAAACTAGATGCTCTAGAAACTTGGAATGCTCATGTTTATCATTATACTTGTGTTTCTTCTAGGGGAAAAGATTGGTACAAAAATAATGATGAAAAAGTTAAAATAAATAATGAATGGCAAACCTTAGCTGACCAGGAAGAATTAAAAAGATTTATTAGAAAATGGGGATTTTTTGGTCATCATTATTTACCTAAATATAACTCATCACTAATTATTAATATTGATAGTGTTCCACTTTTTCCTATATTAGAAGCTATTGAGCCCTATTTTGAAAAAATAATAATTAATGATAAAGATGTTTTAACAGAATTATATCGGAAAGTTGATTTTAACTATTATTATTATAGTAACTATAGATGGGGTTATGATAATAGCAAATGGGATGAAGTAAAACATCGTTTTAATCAAAGCAATAATTTAAAAGATAGATTTGTATTATTACAAGATTATAATAAAGATGATAATATTATAATTAAAACAGATATGAGTGAATTATCTAAAAACTTTAATGATCCTATTACTAATCAATTTATTAAACAATCAAATCAAATTTTTAATAATTTATTAAAAGAACAAAAAAATCCTAGAGGAAGTTATAATATAGGATGTTTTGATATTAAAATAAAAGAATTAATAGACATAAATAAAAAACACATAGAGGGGTCACAATATTTATTTGATACTAGTAAATATTTATTTAAATAAATTAGGCTACCACAGATAAG
>TARA_R110001592_G_scaffold66380_1_pt1 | contig 10401 bp, 6 predicted proteins | sample TARA_R110001592 | Tara Oceans TARA_R110001592 (sample SAMEA4398387) | marine metagenome | biome: Polar Biome; feature: [SRF] surface water layer (ENVO:00010504); material: water (ENVO:00002006), including particulate matter (ENVO:01000060) such as... | depth 5 m | reverse complement strand
CAAGATTCAGTTCGTTTAATAACAGCCATTATTAAAGAAATGAATTTGGATAAAGAGCGTTACAAAGCCAAACAAATTTTAGGACGAATTTCATCCTTTAAAAATAGTTTAATTACGGTAAGAGCCTACTTTAATAACTCTGATCTGCAAGAAGCTGATTTGCATGCAAGCAGACCAAAAGTTGGTGATATTTATAAAGAATATGTAGACAGATGTTTTAAATCTGGCGCTATGGATTTTGATGATTTGTTATTGAGAACCAACGAATTACTAGCGCGTTTTCCAGAAGTTTTAGCAAAATATCAGTCTCGATTTAAATATATTATGGTAGATGAGTATCAAGATACAAATCACTCGCAATATATTATTGTAAGATCTTTGGCAGATAAGTTTGAGAATATTTGCGTTGTTGGTGATGATTCTCAAAGTATTTATAGTTTTAGAGGTGCAAATATTCAGAATATTTTAAACTTTCAAAAGGATTATCCGGATGTTAAAACCTTTAAATTAGAACAAAATTACCGTTCCACAAAAAATATTGTAAACGCTGCAAACTCAGTAATTGCAAGAAATAAAACAAAATTAGATAAAGAAGTTTGGACCAGTAATGATGATGGTGATTCTATAAACGTAATGCGCACTATTTCTGACGGAGAAGAAGGTCGTTTTGTAGCGCAATCAATTTGGGAGAATCAAATTAATCATCAGTTAACATCAGATAGTTTTTGCATTTTATACAGAACAAATTCGCAGTCTAGAGCGATTGAAGACGCGTTGCGTAAAAAAGGAATTGATTATAAAATTTATGGAGGAATTTCTTTTTATCAGCGTAAAGAAATCAAAGATATTTTATCGTATTTGCGAATTTTAATCAATCCAAATGATGAAGAAGCGTTTAAAAGAATCATCAATTATCCTGCAAGAGGAATTGGTGCAACTACCATAGATAAACTAACAATAGCTGCAAATCATTATAAAAAATCAATTTTTGAAATTGTAAAATATATTGATAAAATTGATGTTAATATCAATTCTGGAACTAAAAATAAACTCCAGAATTTTATGAATATGATGTTGCGTTTGCAAATTGAATCACAAACAAAAAACGCCTTTGAAATTGCAGAAATTGTTGTAAAACAGGCACAATTAATTAAAGATTTAGAAAAAGAAGGAACACCGGAAAGTGTAAGTAAAGTAGAAAATGTTCAAGAACTTTTAAACGGAATTAAAGATTTTATTACGGATAAAATTGAACAAGGAGAAGATGCGTCTTTAACAACGTTTTTAGAAGATGTTGCTTTGGCCACAGATTTTGATGCAAACAAAGATGATGATAAGCCAAGTGTGTCTTTAATGACCATTCATCAATCTAAAGGATTAGAATATATGTACGTTTATATTGTTGGTTTAGAGGAGAATTTATTTCCATCAGCAATGAGTATGAACACTCGAAGTGAGTTAGAGGAGGAACGAAGACTGTTTTATGTGGCACTTACAAGAGCCGAAAAAGTTGCCTATTTAACCTATGCACAAACTCGTTATAGATGGGGTAAATTAGTAGATGCTGAGCCAAGTAGATTTTTAGAGGAGATTGATGATCAATATTTACATTATCTTACGCCTAAAGCGATAAATCCAATAATAAATAATTTTGTTGATAAAAGTATTTTTAATGATGCTCCTAAAGGAATTCGTTTCCAGAAGCCAATTCAGCGTAAAAAAATGGATCGTGATTTGGTGAAAAAGAAAGAAATTGTGATTCCGAAGAACATGAAAAAAGTTTCACAAACTACGGCAAAAATTAATTTATTTGATGAAAATGTAGTTGTTGGTAATATTGTAGAACACAATAGGTTTGGTACAGGAGAAGTGCTTTCTTTAGAAGGAAGTGGTCCAAATAAAAAGGCAGAAATTAAATTCGGAACCGTTGGTAAGAAGAAATTATTACTACAATTTGCTAAATTAAGAGTGATTGGTTAATAATTTACAAATTATATTTAATAAGTAATTCATAATTGATAATAATTAATTAATTTGCAACGTTAAATTTAGAAAAGGGCAAACTTGTCAGGTTTTGCAAAAACGAAACCAAAATTATAGTTTTCTAAATGATATTTGAAAATTAAGTTACTTCACAAAAAAATAAATAAATGACATTCGATTTAGAATACAATTCAGAGAGACCATTAATGATAATTCCAGAATATGGAAGACATGTTCAAAAATTAGTAAATCATTGTATCGCATTAGAAAGCATAGAAGAACGCAATGAAATGGCGAAAGCGATAGTAGATGTTATGGGTAATTTACAACCTCATTTACGCGATGTTCCAGATTTTAAGCACAAACTTTGGGATCAGTTATATATTATGTCTGATTTTAAATTGGATGCAAAATCTCCTTATCCGCAGCCATCTAAAGAGGAGTTGCAAGAAAAGCCAGAGCCATTAGCGTATCCAAAATCGACTTCTAAATATCGTTATTATGGTAAAAATATTCAAACCATGATTGATGTTGCTTTAAGTTGGGAAGAGGGTGAAATGAAAGAAGCATTGGTTTTTTCTATCGCAAATCACATGAAAAAATGCTATTTAAATTGGAATAAAGATACGGTTGATGATGACGTTATTTTTAAGCATTTATTAGATTTATCTGATGGTAAATTAGATTTAAGAAATTCTGAAGAAGATCTTTCTGAAACGAAAGATTTATTAAAGAAAAGAAATTCTCAAGGTCAGAATACCACAAAAACAACCTACAAGAAGCCACATAACAATCAAAATAAAAATAGAAAAAGACAATAAAAGAATGGCATCATTTAAAATTGAAGGTGGACATAAATTAAGTGGAACAATAACTCCGCAAGGAGCAAAAAACGAAGTTTTACAAATACTTTGTGCAGTTTTATTAACTCCAGAAAAAGTAGTAATAAACAATGTTCCAGATATAATAGATGTAAACAAACTAATTTTTATTTTAGGAGAATTAGGTGTTAAAGTAGAAAAGTTAAGTAAAAATTCTTATTCTTTTCAAGCTGATGAAGTCAATTTATCCTATTTAGAATCCGAAGATTTTAAAAAAGATGGAAGTTCTTTACGAGGTTCTATTATGATAGTGGGCCCGCTATTAGCTCGTTTTGGGAAAGGATACATTCCGCGTCCAGGAGGAGATAAAATAGGCAGAAGAAGATTAGATACGCACTTTGAAGGTTTTATTAAACTTGGCGCAAAATTTAGATACAACAGAGAGGAACACTTTTATGGAGTAGAAGCAAAGGAATTAATTGGAACAAAAATGCTTTTAGATGAAGCTTCTGTAACAGGTACTGCTAATATTTTAATGGCAGCTGTGATGGCAACAGGAATTACAGAAATTTACAATGCAGCTTGTGAGCCATATATTCAACAATTATGTAAAATGTTGAATTCTATGGGCGCAAAAATTACAGGAGTTGGTTCTAATTTGTTAACTATTGAAGGTGTAAAATATTTAGGAGGCTGTGCGCATACTGTTTTGCCAGATATGATTGAAATTGGTTCTTGGATTGGTGTTGCAGTGATGACGCAGTCTGAGTTAACAATAAAAGATGTAAGCTGGGAAAACCTTGGACAAATTCCGAATGTGTTTCGTAAATTAGGAATCAAATTTGAAAAAAGAGGTGATGATATTTATATTCCTGCACAAAAATCATATGAAATTCAAAACTATATAGATGGATCTATTTTAACAGTTGCCGATGCGCCTTGGCCTGGTTTTACGCCAGATTTATTGAGTATTGTTTTAGTAATTGCAACACAAGCAAAAGGGACTGTTTTAATACATCAAAAAATGTTTGAAAGCCGTTTGTTTTTTGTTGATAAATTAATTGATATGGGTGCAAAAGTTATTTTGTGCGATCCTCACAGAGCAACCGTGATTGGATTAGATCATCAATCAAAATTAAAAGCAACTAAAATGACTTCACCAGATATTAGAGCAGGTATTTCTTTACTGATAGCTGCCTTGTCTGCAAAAGGAACAAGTATTATCAATAATATTGAACAAATAGATAGAGGTTATGAAAATATTGAAGCTCGTTTAAAATCTATTGGAGCCAAAATTGAAAGAATAGAAGATTAATACTGAACTTATTTCAGTTTTTTAGAATAAAAAAAATAGTGTCAGTTTGACACTATTTTTTTGTTGGCAGCGTTTTTGCAAATAAATGGTTTAGAATTTAACGATTACAAAGAAATGAGTAAGAAAGAAGATATAAAGGAAGAGCAAATAGCAAACGAGCAAGAAGCTGTTCAAGTTGAAGAAAATCAAGAAGTTGAAGTAGAACTTGTTAAAGAGGAACTAACTTCGGATGAAATAATTCAGGCAGAAAAAGACAAGTTTTTACGTCTTTTTGCAGAGTTCGAAAACTATAAAAAAAGAACTTCGAAAGAAAGAGTGGAGCTGTTTAAAACTGCTGGACAGGAATTAATGACATCTTTACTGCCAGTTGTGGACGATTTTGAACGTGCTTTGACACATACCGAAGAGAATGAAGAAACAGAAGAATTAAGAAAAGGAGTTTTATTGATTTATCAAAAATTGTATAATACTTTGGAGCAAAAAGGGTTATCAAAAATAGAAATCAGAAAAGGTGATGTTTTTAATGCTGAATTTCACGAGGCAATTACACAAATTCCGGCTCCAACAGAAGATTTAAAAGGAAAAATAATTGATTGTGTAGAAAATGGCTATCAATTAGGAACTAAAATTATACGATATCCAAAAGTGATTATCGGACAGTAAATTAGTAATACAGTTCATAGTAGCAGTTGACAGTAATATACTGACTGCAAACTGAAGACTGAAAACTGCAAACTAAATAATATGGCAAAACAAGACTTTTACGAAGTATTAGCAATTTCTAAATCTGCTTCTCAAGCAGAAATAAAGAAAGGATATAGAAAAATGGCAATCAAATATCATCCTGATAAAAATCCTGATGATAAAACTGCTGAAGATAATTTTAAAAAGGCAGCAGAAGCATACGAAGTTCTGAGCGACGAAAATAAAAGGGCTCGTTACGATCAATATGGTCATGCAGGTTTTGAAGGACCACAAGGAGGCGGAGGCTTTGGTGGTGGAGGAATGAACATGGACGATATTTTTAGCCAGTTTGGAGATATTTTTGGGAACGGCGGAGGCGGTTTTGGAGGCGGCTTTGGCGGATTCGGTGGCGGAGGCCAAAGACAAGCCAGAGTTAAAGGAAGCAATATGCGCATACGTGTAAAACTTACTTTAGAAGAAATTGCAAAAGGAGTAGAGAAGAAGGTTAAAGTTCGTAGAAAAGTACAAGCCGATGGTGTAAAATATAAAACATGTACAACTTGTAATGGTTCTGGTCAGCAAATGCGTGTTACAAATACTATTTTAGGTAGAATGCAAACCGCAACTACTTGTAGTACTTGTTCTGGGGCTGGTGAAATTATAAGCAGCAAACCAAGTGGAGCAGATGATCAAGGTTTAATTGTAAAAGAAGAAACAGTTTCAATTAATATACCTGCAGGTGTAACCGAAGGTGTGCAATTAAAAGTTGGCGGAAAAGGAAATGATGCTCCGGGAAATAATTCTATTTCGGGTGATTTATTAGTTTTAATTGAAGAAGTGCCACATGACACTTTAAAAAGAGAAGGTACTAATATTCATTATGATTTATATATTAATTTTTCTGAAGCAGTTTTAGGAACAAGCAAAGAGGTTGATACAGTTTCGGGAAAAGTGAAAATTAAAATTGATGCAGGAGCACAGTCTGGCAAAATTTTAAGATTAAAAGGAAAAGGTTTGCCAAGCATAGAGCGCTATGGAACAGGAGATTTCTTAATTCATACCAATGTTTGGACTCCTCAAGAGTTAAATAAAGAACAAAGAGAGTTTTTCGAAAAAATGGTTGATAATGAGAATTTTATGCCAAATCCAAATACATCGGATAAATCATTTTTTGAGAAGGTGAAAGACATGTTTTCTTAAATAAATATTAAAATCAGAAAAAAATAACAGATATTTTATGAGATATGTTTTTTTATAAAACATTTTAACATATATTTGTGATGTTGTTGAGAAATCAATAACACTTTTTCTTTTTCATAGCAATTTTTCCCACTCAAAATTTTATTTTGAGTGGGTTTTTTATAAAATAAAGTTCTTTTCTTAATAAAATAAGCAGACTTATCTTATCGCCACGCTTAGGTGTGGAGGAAAGTCCGGACACCAAAGAGTAATCATAGCGGATAACATCCGTCCAGCGTAAGTTGAGGACAAGTGCAACAGAAAGCAAGTACAGTTCGGCTGTAGTGAAACCAGGTAAACTCTATGAGGTGCAATGCCATGTATATTAGAGATTGAGGGCTACTCGCCCGATTCTAAAGGGTAGGCAGATAGATTCTAAGAGTAATTTTAGAACTAGATAAATGATAAGAACCTTATTTTAAGGTACAGAATTCGGCTTACAAGTCTGCTTTTTTTATTTTTTTTATCAAATTCGCATAAAAAACCTCAAATAACCACTTTTCACTAAATTTATCTTAGTAATTTTTAAAATCACTTTTCTTTATTCATTAATTACAGCAATCTATTATTTATAGTTTAAAATTGATAATATTTCTGTAAATTTGTTATTTACATTCAAATTTTAAAACTTATTTATAATATGGCTTTCGATATTGAAATGATTAAGCAAGTTTATGCTACCATGTCAGAACGTGTAGATGCTGCTCGTAAAATTACCGGTAAACCTTTAACGCTTTCTGAGAAAATTTTATATTCTCACTTATGGGACGGAACTCCTGAAAAAGCATTTATTAGAGGAAAAGACTATGTAGATTTTGCTCCAGACAGAATTGCACTTCAAGATGCAACTGCACAAATGGCATTATTACAATTTATGCAAGCTGGTAAAACAAAAGTTGCAGTACCTACTACTACACATTGTGATCATTTAATTCAGGCTAAAAACGGGGCATCTTCAGATTTGCAAACTGCTTTAAATACAAGTAATGAAGTTTTTAATTTTTTAGAGTCTGTTTCTAATAAATACGGATTAGGTTTCTGGAAACCAGGAGCAGGAATTATACATCAAGTTGTTTTAGAGAATTATGCATTTCCAGGAGGAATGATGATTGGTACAGATTCTCATACAGTAAATGCTGGAGGATTAGGTATGGTTGCTATTGGCGTTGGTGGTGCAGATGCAGTTGATGTAATGGCAGGAATGGCTTGGGAATTAAAGTTTCCAAAATTAATAGGTGTAAAGTTAACAGGAAAACTTTCTGGTTGGACAGCACCAAAAGATGTAATTTTAAAAGTAGCTGGAATCGTTTCTGCTAAAGGAGGAACAGGAGCTATTGTAGAATATTTTGGCGAAGGCGCTACAGGAATGTCTTGTACTGGTAAAGGGACTATTTGTAATATGGGAGCAGAAATTGGAGCAACCACTTCTACTTTTGGGTATGATGAGTCTATGGAACGTTATTTGCGCGCTACAGATAGGAGTGATGTTGCTGATGCTGCAAATAAAGTAAAAGAGCATTTAACAGGTGATGCTGAAGTATATGCAAATCCAGAGGAATATTTTGATCAAGTAATTGAAATTAATCTATCAGAATTAAGTCCTTTATTAAATGGACCATTTACGCCAGATTTATCTACAAAAGTAGGTTCAGATATGACTACTATTGCGAATAAAAACGATTGGCCTTTGAAAGTTGAATGGGGTTTAATTGGTTCTTGTACAAATTCATCTTACGAAGATTTATCTAGAGCATCTTCTATTGCACAACAAGCTATTGATAAAGGTTTAGGTATCAAAGCTGAATTTGGAATTAATCCTGGTTCAGAAAAAGTAAGATATACAACCGAAAGAGATGGTATTTTAGGAACATTTGAAGCGTTAGGTGCAACTATATTCACGAACGCTTGTGGACCTTGTATTGGTCAATGGGCGCGTTATGAAGATCCTAAAAATTCGCCAAAGAATTCAATAATTCATTCATTTAATAGAAACTTTGCAAAACGTGCAGATGGTAACCCAAATACACATGCATTTGTTGCATCACCAGAAATGGTTGCTGCAATTACCATTGCAGGAAGATTAGATTTTAATCCGATGACGGATAAACTAATCAACAAAAATGGAGAAGAAGTAATGTTAGACGAACCTACTGGATGGGAATTACCTCCAAAAGGTTTTGAAGTAAAAGACGATGGTTATTTAGCACCAGAAGAAGATGGAAGTGGCGTTGTAATTAATGTTGATGAAACTTCAGAAAGATTGCAATTATTAGAGCCATTTACACCAATTGGAAATGATATTTCAGGAGCTAAATTATTAATAAAAGCGCATGGAAAATGTACAACTGATCATATTTCTATGGCTGGACCATGGTTGCGTTATAGAGGGCATTTAGATAATATTTCTAATAACTGTTTAATTGGAGCGGTAAATGCGTATAACATGAAGACTAACTTTGTGAAAAGTCAGTTAGATGGTGAGTTTGATGCCGTGCCAAATACAGCGAGAGCATATAAAGCTGCAGGAATTAAAACCATTGTAGTTGGGGATCATAATTACGGTGAAGGTTCTTCTAGAGAACATGCTGCTATGGAGCCTCGCCATTTAGGTGTTGCTGCTGTTTTAGTAAAGTCTTTTGCTAGAATACATGAAACAAACCTTAAAAAACAAGGAATGTTAGGTTTAACTTTTGCTAATGAAGCAGATTATGACTTAATTCAAGAAGATGATACGTTTAACTTTATCGATTTAAATGAATTTGCTCCTAACAAACCATTAACTATAGAAGCTGTTCACGCTGATGGAAGTAAAGATTTAATTATTGTAAATCATACTTACAATCAAGGACAAATTGAATGGTATAATGAAGGTTCTGCTTTAAATTTGATTAAAAAACAAAATGCTTAAAAAGCATTTATTTTTATATAAAAACTCCTGAAGAAATTCAGGAGTTTTTTTTGTAGAAAAAAAGCCCAACTTAGTTTTTAAACTAAGATTGGGCAACAACTAACCAACCGTTGTAAAGTTATTTGTTATTTATTCTTAAAGGGATGATATAAATTTCTTCTTTTTCAATTCCTTTTACTGCTACTTTTTTGTAATTTAATTTATTTTTTATAATAGATTTTAGTTCATCAATTTTAGAATCAACAGAAATAATTACTATCTCATTCTCATTATTTATCATAAATGAAATCTCTGCGGTAGCAGGTGTTTTTAACTCTAAAGGAATTTTACTCCCAAGCAAAGAAACAATTTCTGTTCTAAGTTTTTGAGTAATTTTTGAAGGCTCTTTTTCGGATGCAGTTGTTGAAAAAGTTGTTACTAAACTAATAGCTAAAATTGCGACAATCTTTTTTAAGTTTCTCATAATAAGTATGTTATTTAAATGTATATATGAGAAAGACGCCTAAGTTTAAAAAACGTTTCAGATAAAAGGCATTTTAATACATTCTTAACAGTATTTAACTAAAATTTAGAAATCTTATTAAAGTGATAAAAATAGCAAGTTATTTTTTAGCTTTTTCAACCAACTCCAATTTATTAGCAGACGTTTTTGTAGTAAAGAAACCGTAATTAATGGTTACGTTTTTCTTATCTATTTTATCAATGGTACCAACCGAATTAGAGTCTATAATCCTAACTTTATCATTTATTTGATAGTTGTATTCAGATTTCTCCTTGGCAATTTTAGCAGCTTCTACTTTTTTTTCTTGCCTAACTTCAACAACTTTATCTAAAACTTCTTTTTCTACCTTTTGGATCACTTGTTGCAGTTTTTTCTCTACAATTTTAGCTTGTTGTTTTTGAGATTTTGTAGTAGGTACTTGTGGCGTTTTCTTTAAATGTTTTACTTTTTCATCACTTACCCACTTATTAAAATTGGTAGTTAATTCCTTCTTATTATTAGTTTGAAAGTATTTATTTAATAACTCATTTGTCTTTCTACCTAAAGAAAGCATTTTTTGATTTTTATCATATAATTCTTGAAAACCAGATAATTTATCCTGAATACGTTCTTCTTTTTCTTGTAAATTGCTCAGGTGTTCTTGGCCTTTCCTTTTTTGTTTTTCTAAGCTTTCGGAATTTTTTTGAAGTCTATTTCGTTCTTTTTGTAGGTTCGAAATTGTTTTGTCTAAACGTATTTTTTCAGTTTCTACTCGTTTTTTTGCTTTGTTGATGATGCTAAAAGGAATTCCGTTTTTCTGCGCCACTTCAAAAGTAAAAGAGCTACCTGCTTGCCCAACAAACAATCGATACAAAGGTTCTAAAGAACGCTCATCAAATTGCATATTGGCATTGGTTACATTCTCTAATTCGTTTGCTAAAACTTTTAAGTTTGAGTAATGTGTGGTTAT
>TARA_R110001592_G_scaffold86356_1_pt1 | contig 10408 bp, 11 predicted proteins | sample TARA_R110001592 | Tara Oceans TARA_R110001592 (sample SAMEA4398387) | marine metagenome | biome: Polar Biome; feature: [SRF] surface water layer (ENVO:00010504); material: water (ENVO:00002006), including particulate matter (ENVO:01000060) such as... | depth 5 m | reverse complement strand
TATATGTAATCCAATTCTATGTCCTAGTTGTTCAATTTTATGTATTAGGATTAAATTTTTGTCTGATAAAGCATTATAGGTATTATTTCTTAGTTGGACTGTGTATGTTGAATTAACTCCTAGTTTAGATTCTAATAAGGCTAGTTTATAGGCTCTATCTAGTGAAAATTCAATATCATGTCTTATTACACAATAGTTTTTAGTTTTATTAGTAACCCCAGCAAAATCTATTATAGGTAAATGAGATTTAACTAAATTAATAATATTTTTATACTCATTATAACTAAACATTTTATTTAAATATATTTATTTTTCTATTAAAATCAACTAACTCCATAATTTTAATATAATATCTTTTTTTTAATAGAACAATTATATTTTACCCTCATAATCTTTTTTATAATATTTTATAGTTTCTAATATTCCTTTATGTAGAGAAGTAAACTTAAAATTTATGGGTTTATCATTATCAATGAAATTTTTATTTGTTATATTATCATATTTACCATTCCAAATAACTTTACCTTTAAAACCTATAAGTTCTGTAACAATATTTACAATTTCTTCTAATGTGTAAGTTATACCTGTATAAAGTTTAAAAGAATTTGATAAGAGTGGGGTATTATGACTATAAAATTGTTCAATTAAATTATTAGCATCTTTTACATACATAAAATCTCTTTTATGTTTTTTATCACCAGTTAAGATAATATCTTCATTACTAATTAAAGCATTATAACATTTTTTAATTATAAAAGGTATAAATCCATTTTCTTCATTACTATGAGGACCATATATATTTGTTAAGTAAATAATTTTTGAATTTAAATTATATTGTTGCTTATAAACTTTTGATAAGGTTTGTTTTATTTTATGATTATGTGTATCAGCTGTTAACTCTCCTTCTCCAGAAAGAAGAGCATTTATAGATGAAACTACTATTAATTGTTCAACTTTTATTTCTGAAGCAGCTTTAAAAATATTTAAGCTCATTATAACATTATCATTAAAATAATTTGCTGGGGAGTTATATAATAATTTAGAGCTTAATTTTTTACAAGCCGAATGGATAATTATTTTAGGATTAAAATTTTTAAAACATTTTTTTGTTTCTTCATAATTTAGTAAATTTACATTTTTACTAGATAATTTTATTCCTTTAGTAAAATTAGAACCAAGTAGTCCACTACCCCCTAAAATTAAAATATCATTATGGTTTACTAGCATTTCTCTATATAATATTTTTTAACCCAATAAATAACATAGTCAATATCTTCTTCAGTCATACAATTATGACATGGAAGACTAATTAAACGTAACCATTCTTTATCTGCTACTGGGTAATCTCTATTTTGATTTAAAATTTTAAATTTATGTAAGGGTTTAAAATGAACAGATGTATGAATTTTTTTTTCAGCTAAATAGTTAATAAGATTATCTCTATCTTTAACATCTACTTTAGCACAATAATATTGAACTGTTTCTGAATGAGGAGGGGTTTGAATTAAATGTCCTAACTCTTTATTATATCTATCTTGTATATGTCTTCTCCATTTTAAATGTTTTGGGAGTTTTTTCATTTGTTCTAGACATAAAACAGCTTGGATATCAATCATATAACATTTTATACCTAATTTTTCAATATCATAATCCCAAGCATATCCAGGTTTATCCTTTTGAGAGTTTTTAACTCTAGAATATGTACTAGATATTCCTAACCAAGTTAAAGGAGCCATTTTATCATATAATTCTTTACTATTTGTTGTTATCATTCCTCCATCACCACAAGGCATTGTTTTAACAGCTTGAAATGACCAAACAGCTATATCTCCTTTGGTACCAGCGCCTGGAGTATAGCAACTATGAGCACAATCTTCAATAATTAATCCTTTATAAAATTTTCTAATCTCATCTATAGGGGCAGGAACTCCTGCTTGATTAACAGCTATAATTGCCTTTGTATTTGGTTTTAAACTTCTTTTCACATCTTCTGGGTCTAAACACATAGTTATTGGATCAACATCTACTATGTTTGAAGTACAATTATTCCATAAAGGAACTACAGCCGTTGTCATAAAACTTATAGTTGGATTGATAATATCACCATCTTTTATATCTAAGGCTTTTAAGACTAAATCTTGCCCACTTGTAGCACTATTTACAGCTATAGCATATTTAGCTCCTACCATTTTAGCAAACTCTTTTTCAAATTGAGCTACTTTAGGACCTTTACCCCACCAACCACTTTTTATAACTTCTGCTACAGCATCTATTTCTTCTTGTCCTCCATTTGGTTTTAATACAGGAAGAATATTTTTTCTTATTTTCATTTATATTTTATTTAGCATTTACTATATATATTTCCATTAAAATCAGGTAAATTTTTTAAGTTTAAAGAATAATCATTTAATTTTTCTTTTTCTTTTAGATCTTTCCAACTTATAGGACCCCACTGTACATTTATATGTTTGCGTTTCCCTATAACATTATAAAAAATTGGGGATTCACATTTATGTAAATAAACATGATTATCCTGATTTTTAATTCTATCTGTTCCTTCTGTTTCAAATATCCAAGGATCATCTTGCTCATTTATCACACTACGTAGCCAATCTGTTCTCCATATAGAGGGCATTAATGTTGTTTGATAATTACTATTATTATGATATTTGTAAGGAGATTGTGATGTATCACTAAATTTATACGCTGTGGAGGGTACATCTATTACAATTTTATTAGCTTTATTAAGTTCTAAAAATTCTACTTGTTGGTTAATAAATTTTTTTGATAAGGTATGAACAAGATAATAATCTATTAACATAGTAAAAACATATGGTGTAGTAATATGTTCTAAAGCATATAACATTCGTTTACCCCATAGATCTCTTTGACCATCTCTCATTTTCCCTGGGGTTAGAAAGGTAAATTGGTTAGAGTTATAAGTTTTACTTTCTCCTATTAATACATTATGGGTATTTAATTTCCAATATTTTTTAAATAATTTAGTATAGTCTGGAAGTAAAAAATCATATAGATCATATGAACAGGTTAGGGTACTTATTATTTTTGATTTCATTTTTTATTTTTTATTATTTTAAAGCTGATTTCCAATCATTTCCTTTTATTACTTTAAATATATATTCAATTCTTTTAGTACTAGTATGATATTTTTTAATATGTTCATATCCTTTTTGTCCTATTTCAGTACATTTTTCTTTATTATTTAAATAATATCTTATTTTTTCTTCAAATTCTTTAGGTGTTGAATACTCTACATAACTAACTCCATCTTTAAATATGTTGGGAAATTCTATTTGTTTTTTTTGTACAAAACAACATGTTTTATTTGACATAATTTCCCACATTCTTCTACAACTATTACCAGCTCCCCAAGCACTTATTCCTATATAGGAATTTATAATATAATCTATATATTGTTTATAAGGAAAATTACTTCCTATAATATTATTATATCCTTCATTTAAAAGTTTTTGACATATATCTTGGGTTTCTGCTCTTAACCCAGTCCAAGTATGACCAAAACTACAAAAAATATCATATTTTTTTTCTTGTAAATTTATATTCTCAGAGTGAAAATAGTTACTTTTAGAACTTACTAACAAAGGTACAATTTTTTTTCTTAATAAATCTTCTTTATAAGTTTCTCTTTTAAAATACCAATTGCACCTTTTATACATTTCTTCATCAATCCAAGGCTCTCCTTTACATAGTAAAGGACTATTTTTTAAATTTTCAAGTGTTTGGTTATCTGTAGGACGTCCATTAATATTATATTCACTTCCATCTATATAAACTACTATATTAGATCTGTTTATTTTATCTAATAATTCAAATGTAAATCTTTTACTTACATGGTTATATTGATATTTACACCAAAAAATAAATATATAGTCTACTTTTTTTGAAAGAGAAAGTACTTCTTCTTCAGTATAATTCTGGGAAGCATAATCATATTTAAAAACTTCAATATCCTTAGTATTATTTAATCCATCAGATATTACATTAGCCATAGTATCATCTTCTCCATTAGGATAAAAGCAAAGTATTTTTGTTATCATTAAGTAAATTTTTTAATTATTTCTTTTCTTAATTCTTCATCTACTAAAACATAAGGAATGGTATGAGTAACACCATAATTTTTATGTTCACGTTCTCCTCTTACTAAATTTAAAAATATAGAATCTTCTAAAAATACCATAGTATGAGCAACATTAGGTTTAATTACAGCAATATCTCCTTTTTGAATGACTTGAGTTTGAAGTTTAGAGTTTGGGTTGGATAAATCTTTAATAACACTAACATATTTACCCTTCACTAATAAACATTTTTGTTCTTGGATAGGATGATAATGATTAGCTCTGACTGTACCTTTTTTAGACTCAATATAACCAATTAAATTAATAGGTTCTGTTAATTCATAATTACTAATTTTTCCTCTTTCATCAATATACTCTTTACCTCCTTGTACTGTATATTCTAATTCAGGTCTAATTTTACGTTTAGACCAATTAGTTATCATTTCTTTTAAACATTGTTCTAAATTATATCTAAACTTAAATCCTGTTGATAATAATTTTTTATTTGAAATTGTATATCCTAAATTAGGTATTTCATCATCTGTTTCTATTAAAGTAAGATTAGGATTAATTTTTTTACATAATTCAGCTACTTCTTTAACAGTCATATTTTCTTTTGCTAAATGAAATATCTCTCTTTCAACATTATTTTTTTCAGCCATAAATTTAAAACATCTAGCAACATCTACTAGAGGTACTAAACTTTTTAATTGTATCCCTCCAGAAAATAGTTTTATTGTCCCATTCTGAGAGGCTATTTTAGAAAATAGATTAGGCATTATACCTACTCTCATTGTATCTGTAGAATATCCATATACTGATGCTAGTCTTAATATAACATAATTTAATTTTGAATTTTCTAAATCTTTTTCAGTTTGATCTTTTCCTTTAGAATAAGTTAGTACAGGTGTAGTTGGTTCATTTTCTTCAACATCATACTTAGTTTTTTCAAACCCTTCATAAACAACATGGGTAGAGGGAAATAATAATTTACAATGTTTAGGGACATTATTTATTATATTTCTTGATCCTTCAACTCCAATTTTTTCAATTAACTCATTTTGTCCAAATTTTTCTTCTAATTTAGTATATGCTACATCAGTTATTCCAGCGAAATGATATACAACATCTGCATCTTTTAAAAGATTTTTTGAAAAATTTTTATCTAAAATGTCTCCTTGAATAAAATTAAAACCCCAATCTCTTAGTTGTTTAACTCTTTCAGATACAAATCTTTTATCAGTTACTATAATATTTTTGTATCTAGTTTCTCCTGAATATAATTTGCATAGTTCAGTTCCTATATAACCTAATCCTCCTGTTATAACTATTTTTTTCATTTTTATTTATTTTTCCAAAAATTTATTACATCTAATATTATTTCATCAACATTTTTAGTTGTTTTCCAATTTAATTCTGTTTTTATTTTTTTAGGATCAGGAATCTTATCCCAAGCTTCAGCATATAATGGTCCATAAATTGTTTTAGGATCAATATGAGATATTTTAGATGTTGAATTAGTTAATTCTTTTACTCTTTTAGCTAAATAATTAATTGTAACTTTATTTAAAGGATTACCTATATTCCAAATATCATTTTTATCATGACAAGATGTTAAGTATATCCCATCAATAATATCTTTAACATATGTAAAGGCTCTAACTTGTTCTCCATCTCCAAACACCGTTATATCTTTTCCAGATAATGCTTGAGTAACAAATCTAGGTAATACAAACCCAGCATCAGGTAATTGTCTCGCCCCACTAATATTAAAGGGTCTTATAATTTGATATTTTAGATCTGATACTTTAGATGTATTACTTATTACTATTTCAGATAATAATTTAGCCATAGAATATTCATTACGTACTTTAAAATCACCTACAAGTAATTTATCCTCATGTTCTTGTAACATTACTGCTTTATCTCTATAACCATATATTTCAGAGGTACTAACAAATATTAGAGGACAATTATATAATTGAGCTCCTTCAATTGCCCAATATATATCATCTAAAATATAACGAGCCATTTTACCTGAATGTTGTAATATTCCTGCTGGACCTACAGGGCTAGCTAAATGGACTATCATATCAAACTTATTGTTTGGGTCCCATTTATAATCAAGTATATTTTCTACAACTACTTCACAATCATCACATATAGGATCATCTGGTGAAATTGTATTTGTAGATAAGTTATCAATAATAGTAATTTTATAGTCTTGTTCTTTATATTTTTCAATAGTATATGATCCTAAAAATCCAAGCCCACCTGTGATTAAAATATTTTTATTTTTCATTTTTTATTAATTTTTATTTACCCACCAATTATCATAATCTCTTGCTGTTCTATAAGATCTACCAGTCATATTCAAATGATTAACCCAACAATCACCTACTACTACACATCTTGTTCCTTCCTCAGCCCATGTCATTATTTGTCCCTCATTTCCTCCCCACTTTCCATCTCCTCCATTATGAGGATGTTCAACTGAAAATAAATCTCCATTAGGTAAAGATTTTTTATAGTATAATTCTTTAGTAAAAGCATACATATGTCCTCCTAAATGCTGTCCCCAAACTTTTCCACTAACTTCTATATTTTTTCCTGTAGGGTGTGGGAAACTTTGAACAGGAATATTACCAATTCCTCCAGCTACAGGTCCATAAACAGTATTATCACTTTGAGGATCATTTAATATATAATCTATCATTTTATTAAAGGTTGAATCAACTATAATATCATCCCCAGATAAAATAACAATATCACATCCAGCGTCTATTGCTTCTTTTATACCTTTATTCCAGGCTCCTGTTAAACCTGTAAGAAATTGGTTTTCAACATATGTATGATTTAAATTTTTATATTTAGGAAGAGAGATATCAAAAATTTCATTAAATGAGGATTTTGGGTCTGATTGGTTGTCTATAGCAAAAACTTCAAAATTATAAGTGCAGTTATTATAAAGACTTTCTAAACTTTTTTGTAATACAATTTTTCCATTAGGTCTAATTTTATCAGAGTAATGAAAAGCAAAGGTATAACCTACTTTTTTATTTTCCATAATTATTTATTTTATTTAATTTAATAGATTTTTTTTAAAATTCCAAACTATTTTTTTTCTATCACATACCAATTAATAAACTCTAATAAACCTTCTTTAAAGGATTTTAAATCTAAACACCCAAATTCATCCTCATATCTCTTTAGGGATGTCCAAACTTTTTTAGGTGCTGATGAGGAAATAGTGTTTGGAGATTTACCTTTTATAATTTTTTTATTAAACTTTTTTCCAATTATTTCAGCCATATTATAAATTGTAGTTTCTTCTTTTCCTCCAATATTATAAACAGCCTGTTTTCCATTTATTATATTTAATAACATATTACAACAATCTGATATGTGTAAGTAATATCTATAAGCTGATCCATCATCAAATAGACTTATACTGTCATTAGTTATAGCTTTACTAACTAATTCACTCATTACTCTTGTATCATCTATAGATACCCCGGGACCATAACATAATGAAACACGTGATGATTTAGAATCAAATCCCTTATTCCGAAATTCATTAACTATATTTTCACCAGCGAGTTTACCTAATATATAACAGTTACGCTTATTATTTAAGGAAAAATTAATAATATCATCTTCTTTATGAGATTCAGATATATTATTATTAGCATAAACTTCAGAACTACTTAAATATAATACTTTTGCATTTTTATTTTGAGTAAATATAGATTCTAAAGTATCATATAAACCTACAAGATTTATTGATAAAGTTGAATATGAATCTGACATAAATTTAGATGGTTGAGCATATCCAGCACAATAAAAGCAATAGTCAATTTTATGGTTCAATATTAAACTATCTTGAGTTTTAAGAGATAAATCTAAAGATTCATAAATAACATTTTTGTTATTAAGTATATGTTGTAGTCTATAAGCCTTATGTCTGCTACTTTTACTAGTTAATAATAGTTTTATATTATAATTTTTTTCTTTGTTTAAATAATTAAAATACTCACTTAATAATCCTCCAATTAAACCATTAGCTCCAGTTATTAATATTGTTTTATTTTTAAACTCTTTCATTCTACCATTTGAAAAAATAGAGTTACATATATTTTCTATAAATTTATTCATGATTTTAATTTTAATAATATACTTTTTTTATCTAAACCTGCTTCTTTTCTTAAGTCATCATATGAGCCATAACTAGTAAGAAATTTTCTATCTATCCCAATATGTTTAATATTTTTATCAAATGTTTGACTAATTAAATCACCTAAACCTCCTATTTTAAAATGATTTTCAACAGTATATAAATTATTACAATCTTTTATTATATTATTTATATATTGAATTGATTGTTTTGATATATGGGATAAAGTGGGAACATAAAAAACTCCTATGTTCTGATCTTCTAAAACATCCTCTAAGAAATGACCACAAACAAATACATATCTTCCATCTTTAGACTTTCTAATTAAATTAATTTCTCCTGGAGTTACTTTTATTTGTTGATTATGAGAATGAGAGGATAATCTAAAATATTTTGGGTTACCATTACCCCAAGTTTGAGTAAATAGTTCAGAAAATTCCTTAGGACTTCCTGGCTCATATACTTCCATATTAGGAATTAATCTCATTAAAGCTATATCTCCATAACAATGATGGGTGCAACCTAAATCAGAGTAATCATATGAACCTCCTACTGACACTAAGGTTACATCTGTTTTTTGATAACCCAGATCTACTTTTATTTGTTCATATGCTCTTTCAACAATAAAAGGAGCTATTGTGTGTACAATAGGACGCATACCCTCTAGAGCTAATCCTGAGGCCATACCAATTATAGATTGTTCACAAATACCTACATTATAAAATCTTTTAGGATCATATTCTTCTGTTTCTTTTAATAAATAATGACTAATATCTCCTATTAAAACAACAGATAAAGGATCATCTTTTATTAATGTAGAACAAATGTTTGCAAATTCTTTTCTCATTTTATTATAGTTCTTTTATAAATTTTTCATATTCTTCTTTATTTGGAGATCTATGATGCCACCCAAACATATTATTTTCAATTTCTTTTACTCCTTTACCTTTTATTGTATTAGCAATAATAACTTTAGATTTAGATAAGGAGGACATTATACAGTGGAATTTTAATTCACTTAAATTATGCCCATCAATTTCTTCTACCTCCCAACCAAAGGCTTGGAATTTTTCATGTAAATTTATAGCTGGGAGTGAACGAATTTGGGATTTATTATTATCTACAATGCACACTAGGTTTGTTAAATTTAAATTTTTAGCTATACTAAGAGATTCCCATATAGTACCCTCATTAGATTCTCCATCTCCTATTAAACAAAAAATTCTTCCTGGTTGATTTTTGATTTTTTTAGCAAGAGCAGCTCCTATAGCTATAGGTAATCCATGTCCTAAAGAACCTGTAGAAGCATATATGTCTTTTATCTTATTTCTATCAGGATGACCACCTAGAATACTTCCTTTTTTTCCAAAATTTAATAAATCATCTAATTTTATTTTATTTTTATAACATAAATAAGAATAATAAGCTAAACATCCATGTCCCTTACTTAAAATAAAAATATCATCATTTGTTTTTTGTTCACATATTGTTGTTAAAATTTCAACAATAGACATAGCACTTGGAATATGACCATGTTCTGCTTTATGAGCTGCTTTTATAATTAACTTTCTTATTTCTTTTATCATATGTCTCTTTCTTGAATAATTGGTGTTTTTGTAGGCCAATATATATTTAATTTTTTTGAATTCCAAGGAATAGTGAATTGATTATTTATATCTGAATATTCTTCTTTATATGAAAGTTTATAAAGAATACTAGCTTCATTACTAATAACTAAATAACTTAAACCTACTCCAGGAGGTAAAGTAATATTATTTTTATTATGGTGAGATAAAAGTAGCCATCTCCACTTATTAAAAGTTGATGAATTCTTTCGATTATCTACTATAACACAATATACTTCACCATAGACACATGTTACATATTTTGTAGTGTTAAAATCACCATGAATTCCTCTTAATACATTTTGATGGGATACAGAAACTTTATCATGATTAAATTTATTAGCTTCTTTATGGACTGTCCAGTAATAACCCCTAAAATCATGATAACATGAAGGCTGTTTAAGAATTACTCCTTTAAAACAATTATCTACTATTTGTTTATTTGTATACATTAATTATATCTACTATTTGTTTTATTTCTTGTATTGTTAAATCTTGATGGTTTGGAATGT
>TARA_R110001592_G_scaffold98342_2_pt1 | contig 10427 bp, 14 predicted proteins | sample TARA_R110001592 | Tara Oceans TARA_R110001592 (sample SAMEA4398387) | marine metagenome | biome: Polar Biome; feature: [SRF] surface water layer (ENVO:00010504); material: water (ENVO:00002006), including particulate matter (ENVO:01000060) such as... | depth 5 m | reverse complement strand
AAATATTTGTCATATAAAATCATATAGTTTAACTATATGATTTTATATGACAAATATTTGGGTCATAGATCTTGTGATTTACATCTGGACTTTATGACGCTACTCGCCGGACTTAAAAATTTGATAGTTGGATGTCATCTGAAACCATCAAGAAACAACGAGAAAAGTCTACTTTTCGAAAGTCAAGAATGCTCGTGCCTTCTCTACCTAACGATATCATCTTCAGGATCATCCGAGAGGCGGACGGTGGTCTCCATGGCGGTCGCTACAGTCACGGACAGCGAATGAAAATGATATTGCCGCGAATTCCGAGATGTCGTATCGTGGTCCCCGAGGAAATCCTGAATGTCTGGGAGCAGAATATGATGACAGTCAGGATGCTCCGCCTTCAGCAGGTGATGTTGCTGGATGACCTGGCGGTGAAGCAGGAGGAGCACCGCCTCCTCCTGGAGCAACAGCGTCTACTTGCCAACGAACGCGAATAAAAGTCTACTTTCAAAAGTCTATTTTACTCCCAGTTTCTCTACCCCCCCAGACCAAAAAAGTGCGGACTTAAAAATTTGATAGTTGGGTTCAGATCACAACCATCAAGAAACAACGAGAAAAGTCTACTTTTCTAAAATCAAGAATGCTCGCAATTCGCTGCGGACTTACAAAGGAGCAGGAGAAGGATCTCAAGGAAAACTGTAATGTCTATCACGAACGCGAGTCGCACGGCAATGTCTATAATGCGGACTTCTGCTGTGCAAGAATGTGGAACGGGGGTTTCGGCGGACAGTGTGGGCGACCTACTCAATGGAATGTCGGATGCTCTCGCCTAAATCTTGCCAGCGACACTCCCGAGACTGCCTTCCTGGACGAGGAAGGACAGTTGGGAGGGTTGTGTCAGCGACACTTCAACATTCTGGAGAAAAAGGGAGCACTCCCACATGGACTATACTCCGAAGATCCCCCGGAAGGACATGCCTGGAAATGGTTGTCTCCTGGGAAAAAGGATCGCTTCGGATACTACTCTAAGGAGGACGCAATACAGAATATCGCCGACGAGAAGAAATTCGCCAGAGAGAGCGGACTTGCGATCGTTGCCGCGAAATCAGAAAAATAGATTTTTAGAGAATTCGTTAGAAAGTAGATATTTTTTATTTTTTTTCTCTACTCTGTCTATTTAAAAATTTGATAGTTGCTTACACAGAAAAGTATCATTACAAACAAGAAAAGAAAAGAAATAAAACAAACAAAAGAAATGCCTATTCACGCTCACGCACTTCAAGCAACCCAAGCGACTGCCCTGAAATGGTGTCAGGATGAAAACCAGGAACTTCGCCAGGAACTATACGACCTTAATCAAGATATGGAAAGACTTCGCGAAGAAAACAAGACACTCAAAGAGCAAATCATTCAGTCGCCGGAGGGAGTTCCTCCTCCTTCTTCTTCTGTTCCTCCTGCTCCCCAGTAGTTCTATTCCCTCCCATTAAACTTACTATATCAAAAGATTTCTTTTTCCTTGACATTCTATATTCCATTTTTTATGTAAAGACTTATATAAAAATATAATATTAATAATTAAATAATGAATGAAAACTCTACTGCCTTCCTTGTCCCATCAACTACAAGACATACGGAATGGGAAACCATTGAAGAAACTCACCTGTATAATATATTGTGTAGGACGCTGGATAAGCATACCCCCTCTGTTGATATTACTCTGTATGTTGGATATGATGCCGACGACAAAATCTATTCTAAAGAAGAAGAACGAATGAAACTGAATGCTATTTTTATGAAATTTAAGATTGTATGGATTGAATTCAAACCAGACCCCGGGAATGTGGTTGCAGTCTGGAATGGACTATTCCGAATAGCACAGGGGCACGGTTTTGAATGGTTTAAAATTCTGGGAGACGACATAAGACTTCCTAATGACGCATCCTGGTTGAGGGTCTTCCAGAAAGCAATTGTAAAAAATAACTATATCGGTTGGTCGGCAGGATTTTCTAATAATGATAAAATAGCAACACAATTCTTAATTCATAGGACCCACTGGCAGATTTATGAATTTGTATTCCCACCTATGTTAAAGAATTGGTATTGTGACGACTGGTTAAATATGATTTATCCAGAGAGGTATAAAACATGGAGGAAAGATTATCCCCTACTGAATGTTGGAGGTAATCCCAGATACAATCCGAGGCAGGATAGTAAATTATGTGAAATGTTAGTTAAAAGATATCGGAAAGATCTCCCTGAATTTTTAAATCTGATTAATAAAAATAAAAATATTAGTAAAAACTAAATGAACCCCAACGCCAACCCATTTGTCGGTAAAACATATCCTTTGCCAAAAAAACCGATTGATATTGCGATGGATGAAATTAAAGTTCTTAAAAAAGTAATTGTAGATCTTCGTAATGAAATAAAACCATTACAAGATGATCTTCAAAAAAGAGTTGAAAAAATGGAACAAGAAGAAGCAGAGTATGAAAAGATTGTTAAAAATTCATGGTGGTGATTAGTGAATATAAAATTTTGCCTGAGTATCCAGAGAGTGCCTCCTAAATTCAGCAAGTGTTTTCATTTTGTCCCGTTCCTCCTGTGGGATACTTTCATAAGCATTTGTTTCAATTACCTTTGCAAGAGTTGTTGGTGAAACATTCGGCAATCCTTGCTTTTCGAAAAATGTTGTAATATTCTTTGACATTGTATTACGACTTATATCAAACATCGGGGTCTGGTTGTGAGTAATCCGTGCCTTCATTTGGAGAAGGTTCTTCAATAGTTTATCTTTGATAACGATTTCAACTGTCCCATACTTAACACTTGTTTTATAATCACTGAAGGAGAATAAAACCTTCTTTTTTCCCACAACAACATAATTCTTTGTTAGTTCTTTCTTTTTCATTTTACGATATTCACTGTGATCTTGAATATAAATTAAATCTGCTGCCTCCAGGCGAATTGGATAAGTAGTATAGATACGAAGTAAAATCTTCATATCTAAATGTGTATGGTCTGCGGTTTCAATATAATTCTTTACAATCTTCATAACTTCTTTATGCTCTGGAAGACTTTCTTTGGTTTCTTCTTTTAATTGGTCCCTGTATGCTTCTATTTCCTTTTTGAGAGGTTTATTTAGTAAATCCATTATTTCAGTAAACAAAGGGGTCTCCTGACCTTTATAGAAATCTATAACTCTGATTGCTACCAGAATACTTGTCAAATATGATCGCTGTGCCGCAATACCAAGAGTGTCCCCCTTCCTACCCTTGAGACCTTTTACAACTTCAAGTAATTCTATACCAGACTTTTCATCAATCCATTTCATCTGACCGAATAAAGTTGGTTTGTTTCCTGTGATTGCTTCGTGGAGTTTTGTGATATTATTCTGATGCTGATACAAAGTAGAAGAAGAAGGTTCTTTTTTAATTTCGCGGCGAGAGTATCGTTTCGCATACATTGCCTCAATTTCGCTTTCAATTGACATTCTATATTATTATTATACTATTTATTTTTTAAATATCAAATTTTAAAAAGAGTAATTTAAAAATATATTCTTATGATTAATTAAAGAATGGTTCGCATTATTAATATAAATGCCACCGATTGTAGAACCGATGCTGAATGCGACGCACTCAAGGGATTATATATGGGAGACGATACTTATGAAAATATTGTTAGTGAAGATTGTGATCTGTTTTGTGAAGGTGTCCCCGTATTTAAATTTCGAAAGAAACCCTTTCACCCAGATACTCTCAAACGTGGGTGGGACAATTGTAAATATATGGCAGTCGCTTCAAGGGGTCGTGGAGCAGCAGCAGGTCCAATTGACCCTGAATCAGTATATTGGAAAAAAAGACAATTATCAAAAGTAGACAAATGGTCTGCTAAATATATGGTAAAAGATAAAGAAACCGGTGAAATGAAACAAAGTAAAATGCGGGTGAATAATACAACTGCCTCAAGTCCAATTGGATTTTATGGAAAAACAAAAGGTCTTGGTGTTGATTTACCTTGTAGATTATCACATTACACGAAAACTAATTTGGATAAATTTAAGGAAGCAATTCCCTACTTTCAATCTATCGCAACATATTATAATATGTTAATGCCAGACCAATATGCTTCACAAATGAAAAGAGCAATTGAAAATGATTATCATATTAATCAGACACCGTTTTCGACAATTACAATTAATAGAAACTTTAGAACTGCTCTACACAAGGATACAGGTGATTTTGGAGGATGGGCGTGTTTATCTGTATTAGAAGAAAATAAATATCATGGAGGTCTTTTTGTAATGCCTAAATATAAAATTGCAATTGATATGCGGCACGGGGATCTCCTTGTGGCAAATGTTCACGAATATCACGGAAATACTGAACTTTATGAAACTGATGAAGATAAACAATATAATGATGAAAATCCCCAGCAGACTTACAAAGATAATCTTGAAGTAGGAGTTCTTGGATTAAATAATAGATTTAGTAGGATATCATTTGTTTGTTATTTACGCGAAGATATTATTAATTGCCCTGGATACAATAAATTTGTTATTTCTCTAAAAGATAGTGAAAGACTTCCTCAATGGATTAATACTGAATATAAACATTTTGAAGCAATTAATGGGAAAAAAGATTTATCCTATGATTGTGAAACTTGTAAGAAAATGGTATCATATCATAATATCAGAAATACTCCCCAGCATTTGGCAAAGACTGGTTGCTTTTTATCACACCTGATGCTGTTAAGAAATATTTGGGAAAATAAATTAAATAAAGTTATTGTCGTTGAGGATGATGCTCTTCAAGTAAATCAGATACCAGAAGATCTTCCAGATACTTTTACATATTTAGGAGGATTTATTGCTAATAAAAAGATTACAAGTAAAGAAAAGATTGAAATTAAACACGATATTGGTATCAATACTCTTGATGAAAAATACAGGATGGTATGTAATCTTGCTTATTATATTCCCAGATGGGAAATAGCAAGAGATCTTTATGAAAAACTAATGAAATTAAAACGATGGAGAGCAATTGATATTAGTCTTCCAAATCTATTAACTGAAATAAAATATATTTATCCTGCTGTTTTTATTGAAGAATATACTGAATCACAAATTATGAATAAAAAGAAAACAAAACACGCAAATGAATTTTATGAATTTAAATAATTCCATAGTGTTTCTGAATACATTATCGTGTAAGAAATGATAGGGACAACAATTGGAGGAAGTATTACTTTTAACATATTTAATTAATAAATATATTTTATGAATTTAAATAATTAAAAATAAAATCTTTATAAGAATATAATGCAGAAAAAACCAGAGGATATCCCAATTTTACCAATTACAAATGTTGAAAAGATCTTAACCGATGAAGAACTCCCTGAAGTATCGCTTATTATCCCCTGCTATAAAAGAAAGAAGTTTGTTTCTTTAATGATGTGTAATCTTTTTCATATGGATTATCCTAAAAATAAAATGGAAGTTTGTATTTTACAAGATGGTCCAGAAGATCTCCTTACACAAACTGAATTGGAACTCTTTAAAAAGACTGTCGGTTGTGCTGTTAAATATAAATATGAAAAGGATATTCGCAGAAGTATTGGCGAAAAAAGAAATCGTTTAGTCAAAATGGCATCACATAAAATTGTAGCGTGTATGGATAGTGATGATATTTATTATCCAACATATCTTAGATATAGTGTATCTGCTCTCAAAGAACATAAGGTTGGAATTACCTCATCGGCACAAATGATATTTATGTATCCTGAGCACGATTATAAATTAACAGGAATACGATGCGGCAAGAAACATCAGGGGCACGAGGCGTGCTGTGTCTTTACTAAAAAACATTTCAAATCTATGGGAGGTTTCATTAGTAAAGGAGAACATGGAAATCAAGGGGAAGGTGTAAAAATGATAGAGCATAATGAAAAGAATATGGTTAATTTAGATATCAGATTAATTATGATTTGTATCGTTCATAAAGAAGATGGAGGAAATACAATTGATAAAGCAAGGTTCCTTGATTGTGATATGGAGGGTTCTATGGAGGGCACTCCTCATTTGGATTGCTTAAAAATGATTTTAGGCGACGGGGATCAGGTAAAGGATTGTCAGGATAATAAGTCTGAAGAAGGTGAATGACGGTGAAATTTTCACCCTGTTTATTATGACGGAGCATATATCCTATACCATTTTTTACTGAATGACATTTTAAATATCGCATTCGGGACTTAGACCATAACCTTCCATCAGGATAAAATAAATAATTTGGATAGTTTGGGATTTCCATTATTTAATTAAATAAAGAGCAAATCTTTATATTAGTCGAAAGTGATTACAAATTTTCCGTGTTTCACATAAAGTGGAATTGCTGATTGTTTTATCTTTTTCTTTTTTTTGATTTGATTTACTACCCTTTTGGGGATCTTTAATTCAATCGGGTATGCTAATTTAGGATCTTCATTAAGACCTTCTATTGCTTTACGAACTGAAGGGATTGCCCCGTGCTTCGCAATATAAACTGCATCATTATAAACATCATCAAATGAAATATATGATGAAGGCATCAGATAATAATTATTTCTACAATAATTTAATATCTTTTTTGATCGGGTCATTACTTCATCTTTTTCTTTAATTGTTAAGGTTTTCATAGGGTTTGGATTTTCCAAATATCTTAAAAGATCTTCTTTTGTTTCACAGAAAAAATAATCCATATCAGGATTTATTTTATCGAAATATTCTAAACATTCTATAATTTTCAGTTGTATCTGTGCTTTGTTAAATTCATTGCGATTTGTGATTGGTAATTCAAAAACACTTATGATATCAAATAATTCCTTGCGTGAATGTGAATTGTGAATTTTCATTTATATGATTACTTATATTTTATTTCTTTAATTGAAACGCATTAAAGATTTTCTAACCTTTTCATTTCTTGTAATTCTTTGCGACGTTTGAGAATTCTTTCTTTATTTTTATGATATCTCTCCCTGTTTTTCCTATTATACTCTTCCCTGTTCTTGTGACGCGACGCCCTCTGCCTTTTTGTTATTTCCTCTCTGTTATTTTCATAATATTCTTTTTTATCAAAAGTTAATTTTTTCTGATTGACACATTCAGGATAAATATTATTAATAAAATGTCTTTCCCATTTCTTGCGTTCTGGACCATTATTTTTACATACCATTAATGGTATGATGGCACAATTATGTAGATTTAATTTCATAGAGGAACAATTCCTATTACAGATATTAAACAGATGTTCCTTTTCATCACGTCTGTGAGTTGATAATCTGTTTTCCAGTCGCTTTTCACCAGTGCTCCCCACATAACGATTATCGTTTATATCCTCTAAAAGATAAATAGTCGCGTTTTCATTCTTTGGCATTCTTATTGTATATAGTTACTTATTCTTTAAATGTGTTCGCGTTTTCTTATTTGGCATATAGACAATAAAATATTTTATCAGAAGTCTTTTAAAATTATTATATGAATAAAGATAAATGATACATCAAATCTTTATCAATATTGGCAGAGGTGAATTAAGAGAAATCCCACAATTCAATTGGTCCCACGAATTAACAAAAGTCTTTTGTAAAAAGAAAGATATAGAACATACTCTTTGGGGAAAAGAAGAAATAGAAAGTCTTTTAGAAGACTACCCCCAATACAAGGATTTATATTATGGATTTAGATATGATATTCAAAGAATAGATTTCGCAAGATTATTGATACTCTATGATAAAGGAGGTCTTTATCTTGATTTAGATATTCAACCCTTTGCTGATGAAGATATTAAATATATTTTCGAAAGAGACTTCTTTATTGCTCGTTGGAATAAATCACATTTACCTTATAATGCGATACTTGGTTGTAAAAAAGGAAGTCCTCTAATGTTAAAATGTATCAAAGAAGTTGAAAGATCTTATGAAGAAAAAAGTAAAATGGATATCTACGATAAATGGAAAGCAAGGTTTGTATTCCAGACTACGGGACACTACGCATTACATAGGGTCTTGAAAAAGGATGTTGAATATTCCCCCGTTGTTTCCGTTTATAATAGTATGAAAAAAATATGTGAATGCTGTCCTCAAGGACAAGCACACTTTATGGATGGTAGTGCTTCAATATGGTATAATGAAGAATTTAAGGGCACTGATTAATTTAAATCTGGAGAGCAATGCCGTCCCCGCTGATAACAATACGGCGGAGATGCATACACCAGCAATTCCATAGTTTATCAATCAGGGGAGGATTGGTTTCCTGATATTCTACCTGAAGATTAAAGTCAGTGCCACGGGTGTCATACACACCGTTTTGTAGGGATAGGGCACGACCAATAGCAAAATTCTCCCGGAACTTCTTGAAACTGAACGGCATGATGCCTCCCATCTGGAGACCCTTCTCTAATTCAATTAGCGGTTGTGAATCCACAGAATTCTTTGAAGCAATTTTGTTTGTAAAGACCTTCCTGTTAGGATTTAACTTGCCGTCATAGAATAACTGATAGGCAGTCAGTTGGTCCTGGCATCCTACCAGACCTGTGCGAGAAGAATGATTAGCATTCCAAGTGCGAGTAGTATCATCACTAAATAAATCATAGTGAGTAATGTAAGTGCTCTTTGCTTCAAGGAGTTCCTTGGTGCCCGAACTGCTGGCATCCGTGGGGATACATAATACAGATTTCGCACGGGACTGCGACAGGGGCAGGCGAAGGTTAGCAACACGTTCCGAAGCAAGTTGGGAGATCTTGTAATTAGTTCCCGATAGGAAATCATAATTCATAGCGCCTCCCCCCTTCATCATCTGTGCCAGTTTGGATGTGTATCCAGGAGGCATCTCTACCTGCTGGAGAATAAATTCAGCATTCGTAATTAGATACGAAGGATTGTATGAAGTTGATTTTTCAATTGCTCGGGAGCAAACAACTAACTCCTGCGTTGCGGTAGCAGTCATACGATACTGACCAGATAGAGTAATCTTAAGAGCATTAAATACTCCACCAACATATTCAATTCTGGAAACAATCGGGGGAGTAGCAACAGCAGTAGTATCCGGATTTTCTACACCAGTAGAAGCATTTACAAAAACAATTTCTTCACCAATCGCAAAAGGAAAACTATCTACAGTCTGACCCCATCCCTGTGAATTATCACGCCTGACCCAGAATTCCGTGAAAGCAGAAGCATTCGCGGCAGCAGGAAACTGAGGTGCTTCATTCGGTTTGGCAGGAGCAGCAGTGTCCGTTGTGCCGTTGGACGACATAAAATACGGATTAGTAGCGAGATGCCTGTATCTGGCAGTCTGGTCCAGAGTGCGGAAGCAACGACGGGCGTCTTCAAAAATAATTTCTACGACCAGACCCTCGGTCATACCAATCGGGAAGATTTTCTTGTTGGAGAAAATACCCGTATTTAACTGTAGGAGTGCTTTGACTTCCGTGTATTGATTATCAGTGAAAGAAGTGCTGTATGAAGCAGAACCATCCATTGCTTTGAAGTAAGGATTTTCCTGATTGTTATTCTGCATAGAGTTCTCAACACCATGGTCGTTTCTGTCCTTTTCCGAATAAACAGTCGTGCCTTCCGTCAAAGCACGCTTTGCCTTCAGCGTATCATTAGTTTCATAATCATATTTAAGAGCAGTTATGGTATTGTAATTCTGATATTCTTCTAACAGAATTCTACCTGCTCCACCCGAGTAGATGCGAACGTCTTTGATTAAAACGTGAGCACCAATTTCAGCATCTAACTGAAGTTTGGTTGGATCATTGAGAGGATCCTTCTGTATTTTTACACCAAGATTAAGGTAACTTTCTCCCGGTTGGAAGAAGTTAATCCCGGCAGGGAGATGGAATTCGCACTTCTGTCCAGGCGAGTATTGTAATCCGTGCTGTGCGGGAACGGAAACTTTGGTTTGTGAAATCGGTATCTTATCCTCGGCAGTCCAAAACGACATATTTTATAATTTATAAAATATAATATTTCATATCGAAAAATTTTAAAAAAGTTATCATCTTAAAAAAATATAAGATAATAAAACTATGTCAGAGGAAGGACAATTACAAGATTATTCTGTGGATCAGGCAGCAGGGGCAATTGTATTAGTCCTTGGTGCGGTTGCCTCATTATTACTTGTGATATGGCAAAGTCGGTGTCATTGCAAATGTAATCTATGTTACTTATTCCAATGCGAGAGACGTCCCCCCAATGAAGAAGAATTAAAAGGTTTGAAAGATAAAGCAAAAGAATTAGCAGACAAAGCAAAAAAAGATAAAGATAAAAATAATCCTACTCCTCCTGTGGCACCTGGTGCTGCGTCTGCCCCAGCAACTCCTAATCCAAGAAGTCCTGGTCCCGGGGAAGCATTAGCACTCGCCCCCGCAGGTGCAGCACCAGCACCAGAAACAGACTTG
>TARA_R110001592_G_scaffold126778_1_pt1 | contig 10429 bp, 3 predicted proteins | sample TARA_R110001592 | Tara Oceans TARA_R110001592 (sample SAMEA4398387) | marine metagenome | biome: Polar Biome; feature: [SRF] surface water layer (ENVO:00010504); material: water (ENVO:00002006), including particulate matter (ENVO:01000060) such as... | depth 5 m | reverse complement strand
TGCTTGACTTCTGAATGGCATAATTATTAATATAAATCTTCTAACATGTTTTTTTCTAGATCTCTCATTTCTTTTTCCATATTTTTTATATCTGGATCTTCTAAGTCTCTCGTTTCTTTATATAAATCTGGAAACATTAGCTTCATTTCACGCTGCGTCATTTTACTTTGCTTCTTTTTTTTGGTGTTCTTTTTAGCAGGTCCACTAATTTGATAGTCAGAATAGTTTAGTAGACGTAATATAAATTCTCCGAAATCTTTAGATTCTGTTAGTTTAGGATAATTATTTAAAGCTCTTTTAACTTGATTAGCTGGAATTCCAACTGTTGTTGCTATAGATTGAATTAGTTCATAAGTCGCTTTTTCTCTTTTTTCTTTAGTTTTAGCCTCAACTACATTGAAAACTTTTGTTTTTAAATCATTAAATATTTCAAAAATAGGGATAGAAGTTACTTCATTTGCCCAAGGCTTTCCTTGAATTGAGTCAGCAATTGATGCTAAAATCTCTCCGCCTATAATTATAGCATTTAAATTACCTAGCATTGCAGCTCTTAGCATGTCGGAGCTGTCTTCATCATCCCAGTCACTAAGTAAACCCGGCAAACCATTTGTGATAAATTGAAATAACATGGGCATTACAGAATGATACATTAATAATGAAGAGGCATTCTGAGTAAAAGTGCCTTTTCCTGCTTTACGGTCCATGGCTGTAAGTTTTCTTTTTAAATTCCTAACATTTCTTATTTCTTTTCTTAAATATTGCTTAGGAGTTGTCATAAACATATTGAAAGCCCTTAGGTCACTTGTCTGAAGATAGTCTTTATCTTGCAAATCACTTGACTGCTGAGTTCTTTTAGTGTCTCTTTCAAACTTTATAATAGCGTAATCAATAGCCTGCTGTTCAGTAGCATTCGGATTTTTCTTTTTAAATTCAGACTTATAATATGAATAGTTAGGTAGCCCACCTAACATGATAGCCATTCTATCGCCAAACTTAGTAGTCCACATTAAAAAATCTTCTATCCAAATTCCTGTTTGTTCTGGCAAAAATTCTGATTTACTTGACTCACTGTAAGATTCTATTTGTCTTAAGATGCTGTTGTTTCTTCTATCTTGCATATAGACTGAGTTATCTCTTACTTCTTTCCACACCTTAGCTTGTTCACTTTTATTTTTAGCTGCAAACTTTATCCAATTCCCTGCACCTATATCTATGGCATAAGTAGGTATAGATGTAAGCTGCTTTATCATAATAACAGGGCTAAGTCCTAAACGCGCAAAGATAAATGCAGTATTCATAGTGTTTAAAAGCCAAGCGACTTTAGAGTCGTTGCGTCCTTTAGCAGCTACTTTTTTTATCATGTCATCTATTAGCTTAAATGTAAAATCTCCATGTATTTCTTTAATAGCTGACTTTATGTATGGATTATCAAATATTTTATTTATATCTCTTACAGTCTCTGCGTAAGCTGCAAAATACTCCATGTCTTTGGTGTATGTTATAAGAGCATCAGTCCCATTCATTGGAAGTATTTTTGCTTTAGAATTTTGTCTTAATAATGTGGAGGGAGAGCCAACCGCTGTATTATAAACACTGCTATTTGCCAACAAGTCCATAGGAGTAGGCTCTATTCCTTCTCTAAATAATCTACCAGAATAATATTGAGACCAAGGCATATTAGTTCTGTATATTTTTTTATACGTTTTATTGTAATGAGAATAAACCATTGGGAAATAAACGTCTACTTGCCAATCCGCAAACTCTTTAACCTCTGGCTCTAAAGTGTTTTCTATTTCTTTCATTACTTTAGCATAATCTTTGCCAAACATATTTTGGAACGCTGGATGAGATGACGGATCTTTATATTGATTATAGAGATAATACATCTGGTCCTGAGTGTAGCGCTTAACAATTCCTTGACTTATTTCAAATTCAAATTTATCCCTTCTAAATCTTCTGGATTTTTTAGCCCAGTCTTTTCCGTAGTATTCTCTAAGAGTATCTCTCAATAAATTATCAAAGCCTAACATTCTACCTTTATAGGCTCTTGAAGAAGCATCAACTTTATCGGTAACCAATTTTTGCGTAATCCCTCCAAACACATCTCCGGGAAGATTATCTATTCTATCCATCAGACCATCAATAGCTTCAGCACTTCCAAATACATACTCTTCTATTTTGCTAAAAATATTTTTTATTGATGTTCTTATTCTTTTTTGAACTTCATTTTTTTCTCTTTCGCTAACCCTAATATTTTTTTGTCTTTCTAGTATTTCAGTAGCATCTTCTGATTCTAAATCAATCTTTTGTCCAGTAATAGCCTCATAAACTTTACTCATCTGGTCTCTATATCCTTTTGAAGCCGTGTCTAATTCCTGCTGTAAAAGAGTTCTACCCTGACCCACTAAAGCCACAAGCTCAACTAACGCAGAGTCTAAAGCTTCAGTTTTATGTATGTTTGTGTCTTCTAATTTTTGAGCATTATTAATATTAATAGCTATTTGAAGATCAATCATTTTATTAACCACGTCTTGTGACGGATCAGGGTCTAACAATAGTTCGTTAAATTTTTTATTTAAAGATTCATTTATTTTATCTATCTCCTGTCCCGTTGCATTTTCATTAGCTAAAGATTTTTTAATAGCCGTTAAACGATCACGAGTAGATTGATCTACTGTCTTTCCTACTTTTCTCCCGTAATTAGTTGTAATAAATTTATTAGCTAAAAGTTTCTTAATCTTAGAGTCTAACGATTTATTGTTTTTAGTTGTAGCTAAATCTACAACTTTATCTAAAACATTTTCTATGTTTTGCTCTGTAGCCTCAGTTACTTCATTTATTAAGGACTTAATCTCTGATAAACTATAAACATCTGTAGGTAATGTTTTTCTAATAAAATTACGCACCTCTCTTTTGATAGCCTGCAAATCTCTTTTTCCTTTTGCGCGTTGTTTTATCATAGCTCTTGCAAGTTTTAATCTACGAGCCATATCTTGAGTTGGTCTTTGATCTAAAGTTTTTTGAAGATCATTTTCCATTAATACTTGTTGTGTGGAAATACCAGCTTTAAATTTAGTTTTTCCCTTAGAAACAAATGTGTCACCCTCGTTTTTATATTCAGGTTGTGACTGTAAGAACTCAATTGCTTTTGTCATTATCTGAGCTTCAGATAATTTATTTTTTCTTTTTTTATTAAGCTTTCTTTCTTTGTCCCTAAATGTTTCTATTTTTTTAAATAGCTTAAGACCAGCGACCGCACCCCCTTTTGTGTTCTTAAAGCTTTCAGGTAAAGACATGGTAAATCCCATTGGTATATCCATTACCTCTCGGATATCCTTCATTTTTAATCTTCGAACTCTACGCAAGTAATCTATAATAAGTTCATCTCTAAACCCTGCGTCTCTCCCTTCATTAACATAATCAATAACAGATCTTTGTTGTCTTTCAATTTTTTGCTGTCTTTTTAATCTTTCAGGAGTAACTTTTCTTATTCCAGATCCGTAAGGCGCAACGGCTTGAGATTGCTCTGATGGCCCTAATTGTTTTTGATATTTTTCCACCATCTCTGTTGGCATAATATCAAAAGCGCTTATTTTCATATCAGGAACCCCAACAACCTCTCCTAAAACTTCATTGGCGTAAGTAGAATGCTGAGACCCTTCTCTTGCGGATGTCGGTTTTATAACTATCATTACATCATTTATCTCAAAAGAATTTTCCCTATAGAATCCATCTCTTAATTCTTCTGTATTTATAAATCCGTCTTTATCTTTTATTAATTTATGAAAAGAAGTGTTCGGTTTATTTTGTTGATCCACTATTGCGTTTAATAATTTTTTTCTATCTGGACTATCCCTTAAAGACTCCCAACTTTCATAATTATTAAGAACTTCTCTAATGTTTTTAGTAGGTTTAGTTTCTAATGCATCTGATTTAAATTTATTAAAGTCTCCAAGTTTTTGTGTAAATACATCATAAACTTTTTTATTGAATAATAAACTTCTTTGAGGAGATCCGCTAATTATAAATAGATAATCGGCTGCGCTTATATTTTTTTCTATGCTTTTTTTAGATTTTGAACTTGCCCAAACTGCTTCTCCATCAAGAGCATAGCTAGGACCAGCATCTAAAGTTATACCATTGTAATCTCCAACCCCTAGCTGATCCGCTACCCAAAACCAAACTTTTTGATTTTTAGAACTTATATCTTTTATTAAAGACATTATATCTATTTTTTTATCTGGCGTTACCAATGACAAAGGATAACTAGGCTTAAAGTCTAGTTGATTTCTTTTTAGTGGAACTCTAATTTCTGTAGGCACTCCTATTGGATTAGTGCCATCTTCTAGCACCTCAACATCTGCCTCAGTTATCTCCTGTCCTGTTCCAACCTTAGACGCTAAAGTGTTAAGTAAATTAATTACATCCTCATCTTTTTTGCTGAACTCTGATATATTTAATTCTATTCCAATACTACTCGCTAAGTCTTCAATAAACTTAATTACAACATTTTTCTGTGGTTTAGATAAAGTTTTATATTCAGAAGACATAATACCAAAAAGCTCTGCTAATCTTTCTTCGTTTTGCAGTTCAGTTTTTTCTGTGTATGATGCTGCAAATTTATCGATCCTTTTAGCAAGTTTGCTATCGTTAGATAAAGTTTTTCTAACAGACTTCATCATAATTTCAGCAACTATAGCTGCGCGTGGATCCGTTTTAATTTTGCTTAAAAATACTGCGTGAAATATTTCATGAGGAACTGTTGTTTTTGTTGCTTCTGAAAGATTAACATGAATTGTGTCTCCTATAATTTGAGCTCTTCCAGGATCAGCATACTTTTCAAACTCTTCGTTTGATTCATGTAGTATAATTCTAGTTTTAGGAAGTAAATTAGCTATAGACTTAGCTCCTAGTTTAGCCAGCTTTATAACAGTATTTTCGCGAGATATATTATCAGCAGACTTTTCAATTACTTCACCCGCTCGGTTAATGCTTAGATTAGATTCAATTGTTTCGGTTGTTTCTTCTGTTTGTTCTCCAAAAAACGAATCTATATCCTGTTGATCTTCAGTAAGATCACCCTCTTCTACGACTACCTTATTATCCTTTTGCTCCATATCAGGAATAGCATCATCCGCAACTTCGGCTTCTTTGGTAAACAATATGCCATCTAATTGCTTGTCTATATTGTCAATTTTTTCGTCTATCTTTTTAGTTAAACTTGGATCTTTTCCAGCTTTAGAGTTCTCTAATTGTTGTCGATTTAACATTAACCCTAAAGATTTTTTCTTCTGTTCAGTTGATAAATCAGTAGGTATTTGTCGTACTAATCCCTGAACTTCTTTAAATAAAGCTATTTCAGACTCAGCTTCCTCCTTGGTCATCTTATCGTTTGGATTGGCTACTTTATTTTTATACTCAGCATAGGTAAATCTTGAACTGTCATCCTGTTCAGTTAATATTTCAAACATTTTAAATGTAGCGTCATCTACTTGAGTAAAATCTTTTTTTGTTGCAGCAGCAACAATAGCTCCTGGAGTTCCAATAACAAAACCACCTACAGCTTCTTGCGCTCCCGCTACTAGAACTTGACTTACACCATCTGCAAAACTTTTAGGAGTTACAAACATTTCTTTTTCCTTGTAAGAGTTGTAAAGTTCTTTGGCTCCTATATCCGCTATTTCTTGAGCAGCTCCAGTTTCAAACTCTGCCAACCCTGCAGCAGTGACTACTAATGTGCCTCTAGCTAACATATTATCAATCTCACTACGAACCACTTCCGTAAAACCTTTTCCCGAAACATTTTTCGGTGTTTTGCCCGCAATACGAAGTAATATTTTATTTAAAACTCCAGATTGTTTTAATGCGTTTCTCAAGCCTATTGCCTCTAAAGCGCCAATTACAATACCAACTGGAAGTTTAAATGCAGCCCTTTCGTTTTCGGTAATATCTTTAAACTCTGGGTTGTTATCCATCTCTTCATCATAATGATCCGAAACTTGACTAAACATCATTGCAGTACGCGCAACCATTCCCGCTGCTCCTCCGGGCGCAATCATAGCAGGTATAGACTCCATGAGACCTAACCATGCACCGCCCCAAAAACCTTCGCGCATTAATTGATTATATTGTTCAGACACCCCTTTGTCCCCAAGAGCTTCAACAGCACCATTTCTAATGTCCTCTAATAATCCTTGGCCTTTTCCTAGACCAACGTCATCTGAAAACTTAACGGTTTTTTTAGCTTTATCGTATATCAATGATTCTATGTCATCACCAAATGTTATTTCTTTTTCACCAACTTTAATGGTTTGACCGGTAGTAGATTGTGTTGTTTGATCTTCTACTCTAGTTACTTCTGAATAGAAATTTTTTAATTCCTCTTCATTCATTTCATTTATATTCTCAGGAACATCTAAACCTTTTTCTCTAGCTATTTTAGCAAACTCTTGTCTGTAGCTTTCTGGTTTCATTCCAGCATAAGGAAGCGCTGACACTAATGCATCAACCCCATAACTTGTTGTTCCTGACGCTATTCTACCGACACCTTTTAAGAAAGCATTATAACTAGCGCCTCCTACGGTTCCCTGCTCTGATAACATATCAAAGTATTTACCGGCAGCAACCTTTAAATTTCTTTCATTGTTTATAAGAACGGATTGACCTTTAATTAATGCTTTTTTTGTTTTTGCTAATTCTTTTGAACGTTGAATTATTTGTTTTATTTCGTTGTCTTTTTTTATTCTTTGAGCGTTGGTTAAATTAGAAATTGCTTCCATCTCTTGATCTAACAAAGATTTATCTGCTAGATACTGTTGCACTTCTTGTGCATACGCCGTCGTTTTTTCTCCTATATCTTTGATAGCATTATCAACTTCTTTTTCGTTATAGAATTTCTTTTTGGAAGACATATACTCAGACTCCATCTGGTTTAATCCTTGTTGACTTTTATTTTTTGTTATAAATTCTTTTAATGCAGCAGATTCTGAAGATTTGCTAGAGTCTCTAAATACATCTAGATTAACTTCTAAAGTTTCATTATTATTAGCCGTAACAATCATTGAATCACCTAATGGGCCAGACTCTTCAAAAGTAAACCCTTGATCGCCATACTCATAATTTAATTTAGGAACTACAAACTCTTCCTCATAAGTCATTAAATCAGGGGTAATGCTTTCAGTTCCTTCTGTCTCTTCAACTTGTGCAGGTTGTGTTAAAGCAGAATCAGAAGTAGCTATTGTTATTTCAGATTGTACGGGAAATTCTTCCTGATCAACAGGAATAGCAGTTTCGGGTTCAGTAATTGTAAGTTGCTCCAAAGAACCATCGACCCCATTTGATTCCAAATCGGGTTTTTTTTTTGAAGGATCTTCAGAAAACAATTCTGGAAACAAAGGGTTTATAACTCCATAGTCATAGTTTTTTTGTTTTGCTGTTTCTGCGTAGTCTTTTAAAACTTGAAGATCTACATTAGCAAGCTCAGGAAACTTTGGCATTATTACGTCCCAATCATATTGATTTTTTTGAGCTGTTGCTAAAAGATCTTTTAATAACTGTTCATCCATTTTTTTTATTCTTTTAATCTCCTCTAACGTTACCACCGGTTTCTCCAGCTCCTCCAGCAGCTGGAACTGCTGTAGTATTTCGAAGTTTAGCTTTATAACTTAAAAGAGTATCTTTATTTACATCACTATTAATTAATCCTTTAATGGCTTCTTTTATTATTTCTGGAGTAACGTTTTTTAATGGTATTGTTAAAGGCTCTCTTCCTGATATAGTAAATGATATAACATCGCTTCCTGGTTCTTCTTCAGAAACTTGAATTCCATACTGAGCCACTAATGGCGCTAAGGTTTCTCTTAATTTAGATTCGTCTTTTACTTGGTCCGCACTTATTGCAAAATTATTTACGTCTGTGTTTATTTTATCCTGTATTTGATCTATAGTAGATACCTTTTTATTTATAACGGAAGAAGAATCTAATGAAATTGGATTCATAACAAGATCATTTCCATCTTTATCTGTTAAAGCCCCCGATGCAGACATTGCCTTTTGAACATCATCAATACCTAAATTTAAAAAAGTAGATGCACTTTCGATAAAGTTTCTAACACCACCTTCTTTTGATATTGTTTCGACTTCCGTACTTCCATCCTCTAATGTTCTAGTAAGAATCATATTAGTTCCATCTAATTTTATTTGTAAGTTTTCATTTTTATCTAAACCTCTTATAAATTGAGCTGCTGCCGCCGCATCTTTTTCTCCTCCATAAAAAAGTTTAGTAAGATTTGACATTGCAGTTTTTTCTCCTCCCTTTCCTTCTTCTTTATCTAGCTTAAGTTTCTCTCTAGCAAGTCTAGCCGCTTCTTTCTGAGCATCATTCATTCCTTTATCTACAGTCGCTACCTCTATAGTGTCTAGGTTGTCCTCCATCATGGATAGAACTCCATTTTCGGCAGCTCTCCTTTGTCTCATGCCACGCTCTCCGCTAAAGTCAGGTTGATACTGATTACGATCATCCTGTTTCATAAGAACAGTTTTGTCTGTAAGCTCATCTATTACTTCATTTACCATCTCCCCCTTATCATTTCTTGTTTTATTGAGGTTAATAAATGAACCGTCTTGGTTTTGACCCACCATAATATACCCATCCATAGTGTCAAATAGCATGCTTGCTACTTGTATATCTTCACTCATGGTTCCCTGAATATTTAACATTATAGCTTTACCAGCAGAGGGTAGGTTATCATAGTCTATAGTCCCATCAGCTTTTCTAGTGATTAGCTTAGAAAAAGCATCTTCATTTGTTTTTATGTCTGGGTACAATCCTCTAACAACCGCAACATCACGACCTAAAGCTTCTGACAATCCATCCGACACAGTCCCCGCCTGGTATCTGTCTATCTGTCTAGTTATAAGACCTTCCGCTTCCGAAATATTCATAAGAGACATAGCTTTTCCGTCTATAACTCTAGTGTTTGAGTCTCCGTCTTTAGCCATTTGTGCGATAAAAGTTTCGCCTGTTTTAGGATCCATAAAATATTTGGTGTTAACCATATTTCCCATGGCCTCCAGGTTTGAACCTAGAACAGCTGATATTCCGCTTCCTGTTGTTAATCCAGTTTTTGGATCCGCTTGAAGCCTCTCCATGTTTGTTTTGTAATTCTCTTGATATTTTTCAGAAAGCGCAAACATTTTTTTAGTTCCTGAAACAGAGTTATTAGTAAGAGCAGTAAAGTCTCTTAACTTTATTCTACCGCTTTTTAAGTCTTTTTGAGCTTGTAGTAGTGTTGCTTCAGCTTGAGAAGCAAAGTCTGATATTATTCCATTTTGTAAAGTGTCTTGACCTTGAGGTTTATTTGCTGCATATTCTAAACTTTCTGTAATATTTTTATCAATATCTACTCTCTGCTGCTGCCGCTCACCCTGAATCTTAGTAATGTTATCACTAATACCTTTAGTAATACCCTGCCAGTTTACCTGATCCTTACCTTCTCTTCCTTTGTAGTTAAAGTATGTTGCCATTATTTTTAATTAAATATACCCGTTACACCCTCAAACATGCTTTTAAGACCTTCTCCGGCTTTATTAAATATTTTGCCAACTTCAGTTCCTCCTCCTATACCTTTAAAATCACTCCTTGACATTTCTCCTCCAACTTTTTTATAATCGCCAAAACTTTTAGGATTACCAGTAATAGGGTCAATTCCACTGTCACCATAAAGCTCAGAGGCTTTTAAAAAACCTGCTGAAGCATCTCCAAGTCCTTGAACACCTCCGCTTAAAGCAGATGCAGAATTTATTGCAGCTTCTGCCGCAGCTTCTTGTGCTCCTGTCGCTATGTTCATGTCGATATTAGCTTGTGCATCTCTAAGCCTAGACTCTTCACCAGCTACCAATTTTTCAAGCTGCTCCATTTTACCTACCTGTCTATTGGTTATATCTTGCTCACCCTGCTGAACACCCTGAAGAACTCTTCCGGCCATTGCTCCGGCTCCTCGCTCTCCTGCTTGACCTGCTTGTATAGCTGCTGAAGCAACACCAGCTAACGCATCTCGCTCCTGATCATAAGCAGTAAGGTTTAGATCAAGACCTTCATAAAAGTTTTGATTTAATTTAGATCTAGCATCTTTAAGCGCATCCTCCGCAGCTTTTTCTGCGTCTCTTTGTATTCCTTTTTGATTTGCTGCTTGTGCAAAAGATACTGCTGCACTTCCAATGCCTATAACGGCTGACGTTATTGCTGCCATACTATAATTTTTTAATCATTTCTTGTGAGTAACTGTCTGCTGCTATGTATCCAAGATCCTCATATGTTTTAGTGAGGCTTTTGTTTTTAAGCAGTGCATAGCAGAACTTATTCCCGCTATTTTTACATGTGTCTGTTAATGTTTTAATGAGTAAACTTAAAGCTTGTTGACGCTGTGGT
>TARA_R110001592_G_scaffold267325_1_pt1 | contig 10434 bp, 10 predicted proteins | sample TARA_R110001592 | Tara Oceans TARA_R110001592 (sample SAMEA4398387) | marine metagenome | biome: Polar Biome; feature: [SRF] surface water layer (ENVO:00010504); material: water (ENVO:00002006), including particulate matter (ENVO:01000060) such as... | depth 5 m | reverse complement strand
ACACCGCTTTTTGAATACCCAGAAATAAAATCAAGGGCGCTATCGTCAGTACTAAGAATTTCAATTTGATCACCAGTTAATAGCTGACCGTGTTCAAAGTCAAAGCTAAACCTTTTAGCCGAAGCGTTTACATCACCAGTGTTAATAACAGAGCTCAGCTCGCTGCCGTCAAACTGACGCTGTAGCTCTACCTGTCCAAACGTGCCAAGGTAAACAGTCATGAGATCGTTGCAGTGGCTAGTGCGCCCGTACCAACAAACGAAATACTGACGCTTACGATTTCACCAGTGCTAGCCCCGATTGTTGCGCTTGTTATGTACGCAGTTAATTTAATATCGTTGTTGTCCGCTCCATCAACCCAACGAAATGTTAATTCAACAGTATCGCTAGAGCTAATCCCATCAGTGCCTGTTTTTATTAACTTGTTCAGCAAGTTTGCAGTGTTAATTGCATTGCTATCGTCTTTGTAATACAACAGGTTTGCGCTGCCTGAATAGCCAAGAATGCCAGGGCTATAAGTGCGGATATTCTCGTTTAAAGTTGTTGTTTCTAGCGTCTCTAAATCAGATTGAAGCGAAAAATTTGAGACTTTGGCAAGGGTTACACCCGCCAGCTGCATTACGCCATCTCTGCCGGTGTAAACCTTTGCCATCAGAAAACACCCACTAAGGCCACTGTAACAGTGCTAACCCCAGGTCGCACACTAGAAACCTGTGGAGCTGCTTCATATCGCCATTCGTTAGATCCTGAAGCATCCAAAGCGTCACTATTACCGTTCCAGCCCGCTAGGGCCTCTGACGGCAAATCAAAAACTGAAAACGTGCCCTTGGTCTCGTCAAAGTGATCAATAAACAGTTCCGTATTTGCATCGCTCACATTTGAGTAACTAAGACTTAGCTTCATGTTGGTTCGTTGGCTGCCGTACAGGATCCGAACCTCAGCGCCGGATTGAGACTTAAACGTCTTAACCGGGTAGTCACCCGTTTCAAACTGACGGCCTGTTGGGGTAAGAGAAGGAAATGCCATTGTTAGCCCTCAGTGGTAAACGCGCTGTCAGTCAATACATCTTGGGCCATCAGGCTGTTGAAAGTGCTAGTTGTCGGAAACTCAGTTGCCACGACGTCAACCATTCCATCCTCTGCCAATGTCAGCTGTTCAACCATATACACATTAGACGAAACGGATGTCTCTGAAATCGTAAACAACGAGTCATAAAGCGCGGTCTCAACCGCCTTGCCACCCGCAACCGTCATTGTGGCAGGAGTTACCTCATCATCATCTGATCTAAAGAACACGATTGAATACGTTCCATCAGTAATTGCAGTGGCTGACACGATTGTGCCGTCTGCGCTAATCGTTCCATTCCTAGCTGACTGGTACGGGCTGGCTTCCGTAACAACACGAATAAAATTGCCTGGAGCCAACGAGATGCCAAAAGGACTGGTGCGGAACTTGACGGTATGCGTCACCCGGCGACGAAGACTTAAGAAAAACTTGGCTACCAAGAAAGCGTGGTCACGACTTGTACAGAACTGCGTCAGGTCGAACGCTTCAATCGGATACTGCTCGCTGCCTGCTTCCGCAAAGCGAACGACAAGCGTCTTTTCTTCTGGCAATTGATTCCTTTGCTCTTGGCGATAACGCACCACAGCTTGAAAGTTCTTGCGCTCTTCCGAACTCAAGTATTCAAGGCTGAACGAATCTTCGATAATGTTGCCAGAGGTGAATAGTTGCTGAATGACGACTGGCTGCTGAGTAATGTTGCCGTTTAAGTCTGTAGGCAATGCAGGAACCAAGCTAAATTTGCCGTCACTAATAACAAAATTGCAAAGGAAGAACGGTGCTGTGTCAGAAATAAACTGCCGGAGGTTTGTCGGTGAGTCAATCGCTCCATCGAAACACAGCTTGTTTGCTTTCAGGAACTGCGAAGTGGCTGGAAAATCTTCTGTCCTGATCAACTCAGCAGATACAACGCCTCCCGCACCAGCAGTTTTATCGGTTAGCAGGTAGTAGACAAGATCAGTGAACTTATTACTTGGGCCAATATCAGATGTTGCGTCTGATTGAAACTTCTTAACCGAAACGCCATCAGCGAGCCAGACGCGAAGCTGATCAACACTTGCAAAATTACGAGAAGACTTTAACGATAAACCGCAAAGCGTTAAGTTGTCATAACCTGGTACGTTATCATTGGCAACACTTTCGTTCACATATGTAATTTCGTGTTCTGGTGATGAATCGTTTGACTTGTTTAAAAGATCGCCATAAAGACTAATATCATTGATCTGGCTATTCTCTTCAAATACTCGATCTCCTGAAAACCCAGGAGGAAGTTGCACTGTCGTAAGAGATAATACTCTCAACAATATGCCAACGGTTGATCCTGGCGTCTTAAACGGATTACTTGCGCTAACTACAACGTTGTTTTCCATCAACGCTCCATTGACCCAAGTTCCGAAACTAAGAAGAGGCTCAACTGAATAACTAACGTCCCAGGCTTGCGTTTGCCCTGGAAAAGACTGCAAGTTGTTGGCTGGCCTAGACGTGACAATGCCTGTCGCTTTCACAGTAGCCCTGGCACCTGAACTGCTTGTCAACGTAAATGTTGATACTTGAGTGTGGCCAAGAGGGTAAAGCTGTTGATTGCCTAACAGTTCAAATTCCCACGCTGATTGTCGGCCCTTTGGTACAACAGCGTTATTTGTAGCAAGAACAATTAACCGAACGCCGCAAGATGTTAATCCATAGGGCGCTGCTCTTGGATTGCCTGCTGATACAGGAATCCCGACGTTAAAAATCTGAGTGGTATTAAATCCCCCCGTGCTGCTTACAACGTTAATGCTGCTAAAGCTCCAAGCCCTAAACCCAGGGAAATAAGGGTGATTAGCTGGATAGTTGCTGTTCACAACACCATTAAATTCAATCGTTATTGAGCGGCCATCTCCAAGATTTGAAGTGCGCGTCGCCTTACCAGTTTTACCCATATAGCTGGCTTGGCCGAATAGTTCGTAATGGGTTGCGCCTTTTCTTCCAACGGTCACGCTAGTAGGAAGCCAGTCGTACCAACCAACAGCCGTCGCCTGAACATTTCCGTCCTCTTCGTCAGGCAGGTAAGTCTCTACCTCAAGAGAAGAAGGCACCGTGTAGTCTGTATTCCCCTGCCTGACGACAGGATTTGTTGCCATTTCTGGGTTGTAAGTTATGTCCCCAGCTGTAATAAACTCCCCCGTAGCACTGATCTCAAAAGGACCATAAGCTGTTTCATACCTTCCCCCTACAGTCTGATTTGTCTTTGCGTTTAAGCGTATAAACTGAGCATCGTCAGGAGTATGACGGGCAACATCGGCTCCGCTTTTTGGTACGAACTTATATTCATATTGTCTTTGCTCTGGATGTCCAAATCGAATGTAATTATATTGGTCCTGTGGGGTTTCTCCCGTAACGCAAAACTGTTCTCCCAATGGAGCCCATGCGTATTCAGTTCCATTCTCATCCGTTCCAGCAGGCCGCAAGAATATTGTCCACACAGATGTTCGCTTGAGATAAAGCGACATTGGGCCAACTTCAATGCTAATTTTGTCGCGTTCAGCTGAAATTAATTCAGCAGGCGATGGAATTGTCGCAAAATTTGCAAGCCCATTGGCGCGGTTCCACACTTGAGATCTAATGCCAATCTCAGTAACTCCGCAGGCCCGTGTATTTCTTACGACTCCAAAACTAGCCTTAAGTAACGGGTAAAAACCTGCGCCCGCATTCATGTTTAGAGCGTTTCTAGTGTTAGTCAGCCCATTGTCATCGTTATAGACTCCTCGCAAAATCATTCGCTCGCTGACTAGCCCAATTGACACGCCAAGCCCTGTGCCAAAAATCTCAACGCAGCGAAGCTGTATCTCCTGACGACTACCCTCTGTCCAAATAGGCAAGGCTCTTGATTCAACAACCCAAACAGTGCGCCCAATCACTATCGTCTCACCTACCTGAAGAGCATCGTCTGCGCTCCTACGTGACGCCGTAATGGCTGAGTTAATGTCGTCAACACTAACTGCATTTGAGCCAAAGTGATAAATATTTTCGGGTAGCTGACCAGGTGCAATCGTAAAAGTTGCTATGTCACCAACAGCAGCAATTCGCACCTCTGTTGGCGTAGTGCCACTGTCAGAAACCGGAACACCGTTCAGATGAGTAAGGCCCATGCGGCGGCCATAATTACGACCAACACCCTTTTGACCTTGATTTCTGATCTGAATGTTCTGGTCTGAGCCGGTAACTATTCCGTAATCACCCGCAACCTTTATTCTTTCAGATAAAAGTCGATTGCCAGGGTCATCCTCTTGGTCATCAAGAAACGGGATTGAAACTACACGCCAATTCACTCGATAGTTTGTAGCGTTTGGAATTGCCGAATGAACCCCAAACTGAGTGCTAGATGTTGGGCTATGCGCTCCAGAGAACCCAGTGTCCGTTAGTCCTTGACCTGTTGGACAAAGAAAAATATCGTCATTAGCTTCTATGTCTCCTGAAGCCAGCGTTCCCCTGGAGCCGTAAGCAAGGTTTGACGCTTTGATTCGTGAAAAGCTATTGCTATTCCTCTTCCAGTAAAAAGCAAACGCATGTGCATACGATGCGTCTAATGCACTATTGCCAAGAAAAATTCCGTTTAGTTCTGGTCTTGCAATTCCTTCCCCTAACCCTTGTTCGCCAAGAACAAACAATAACTTGACTGATTGCTGTGATCCAAGCGAAAACGCACGAGACCACACCAAACTAGGTGAAGCAACAATTCCGCCAGTCGCTCCAGTGTATTGGCCAAAAATGATGGGGATTGGGCTTGCGTAGTCTGCTATATCGGCTTGTGTGTCAAAGCCGGTTGTGGGGCTAAAGCGATCCTGCCCAGAGCGATCACCAAGACGACGACGACTAACTCTGTTGTCTGGACCTGAGCCTGGTGGAGCTTTTGGTTTTGGTGCTAGCAGTATCGAAGCGGCGGTAGAAAGTGCGCCAACAACAAGGCTGACAACAATTGGCACCCATATTGCTGCGTCATTTTGGATGTCTGGGATGTGCGCGTACGCAGCCGGTCTAACCCGTCCTTTCTTTGCGGCTAAATATGCAAAACGTTTATAGTCTTCTTCGTTCCAATCAAGAATATCTATTAATTGCTTTTCGTACGGAAGCAGTGGGATTTCATAAAGCTGTATGCCGGTGCCCAGGTCACGATGCCTAGCTGTCTGTTGATGTAAAGAATCCCGGTTTGCCATGTGACTGCGAAAATCCAAGCGTCTTCCTTTAGCAGGAGCACATCCCCATCATACGTTGGTTGATCCACTCGGTAACCCCATCGCAAGAGATCACGACAGACCTTTGTCTTGCTTGAGCTATACCAGTCAGGGTTAAATGGTGGCGCGTCTATACCGCACCGCTCCAGAACCTTGAAGACAAGGTGGATGCAGTCAATCTCACCGTTGCTGCCGTCAGCCCCTAACCGGTAGCGAAGCCCGATTAGATCAACGCAGTCGGACATTGCTTGAAACTGGAATGTTACCGATCAGGTTTTGCGTCAATCGGCGCAGTGGAACGTCAGACCCTACAGCGTCCAAGATCGTGTTTACCTCAAGGTTCAAAGTTGCATCGTCCCAGCTGCCGCCAGCGACTTGACCAATGTATTGGTGCATCAACGTTCCAACCGTACGGTCGTCTGGATCAAGGTTCATCACCAGAGCGGTTGCCAGCCACCGGTCAGTAACTGCCTCTAAAGCCCATGCCCTGCTGAGTTCGTTGTTGGGAAAGACAAGCGATGCAGAAGTGTTGTCGCCTGTCCTGTTGACACTCACGCCAGAAAAACCAAACGGTAAAAAGCTCCAATTAAAGCTGTCATAAGTTGCAGACTCACCAATATGAAAATTCTGGAACCTGTAAACCACTGTTTGGGCTGGATTCGCAAGTTTTAAATAATTGCCAACTGCAAGTGTCGTCACATTCCAATCCTCCTACGGGTTGAGGGTGACTGTTGAAGCCTGCTCAACGTTAGTTGCTGACCACGTTGTGCGCCCTCTAAGGCTGCTCGCTTCATCCCGTTTTGGAACTGATCTGCAGTCACGTAATCCACGGAGTTGATCCGTTCCACGGTATAGCGGACATCGATTGGAGCAGCAACAGCAGTACCGCCTTCCGTTCCAGCAGCCCCGCCACCTTCTGCCGGGATGACAGAAGATCCGCGTGAACCTCTGGAATAACGACCCATGCTTTCACGCATCTTGGATTCTGGGATGACGTACTCAGGTTCGCCGCCTTCTCCAATTAAAGCGTTGGTTGGGCCGGTGACGTAACCGCCTTCTGCAAACCGTGTATTTGCTCCAACTCCCGAATAACTCTCAATGCCACCCAAATTCAAATTACTATCACCACCACTACTGCCCATTCCCGCAAAAGCCTTGGCAATGCCTATAGCGATGTATGTCGCAATCATTTGTTGAGCTGCTTGTATCAACATATCGCCAATAGCTCCTAGGAAATCAGAAAACGCTTCTTCTGCTGACTTCGTTCCAGCAACTACTTCGCTTATGCCGCCAACAAGGGAGTTGACTGCTGGAGTAACAGCTGCAAAGGCTTGATTGAACTTGAGTTGTTGCTGCTCGGCTTGATTTAGAGTAGGCAGAAGTGCCTCGATGGCTGCTTTGCGGTCATTTAAGAAACCGATTTCTAGTTTGGCAGCTTCTGCTTTTTTGGCGTCATCGCCAGCTTCTATTAGTCTTTGTTCTGCAAGCTTGTCGTTGATTCCGCCGATTAGATCTTCTTGACGGCGAAGTTGTTTGATGCGAAGCGCCAGCAGCTCAGATGAGCCGGATGAGTTGGCGTCCTCAATGCCACGCTCCAGTCCTTGAAGAATGCCCCCGGTTTGCTGCTCATTGCGGAGTGCGACTAGGTTTTGTTGGAGCAGTATGTTTCTCTCAGATAGGCCGTTCTGCTCTCTGAGTAAGAAGTTCTGTGATTGTATTTTCTTCAAACGATTGTCATACAGCTCATTAATCAAGGCATTGTCTGCTGGAAATTTGCTGTTTGTCAGTGCTTGTTGACGTGCCAGCTCAAGTATTTGTGTCTCCTTTACTAGGCTGGCAGCTAATAGCTGTTCTTTTGCACGTACTGCTTCTAGATCTGTGAGCTGTAAGGCTGCTCGCTTGCCTCGAATGTCATTTGCAGCCAGCTCTGTTTTTAGGATTTCTTGGCGGAGTTGCAGCTCTTGAGATTGAGGTAAGGCTCCTCCTCCTGCTCTACCTTTTCTTTCTTTTTTAGGATTGTATTTTTCGTCTAAAGTTCTTCTTGCTTGTAAGTATTTTTCGTAGTCTACAAGAGCTTTGTTAATAACGCTTTGGTCGGGGGCGACAATATCAGCAGCTCGTTCACCGGCTAAATCTTTAGGGTCTATAAATTGACCGCTAGCAGCTGTGAAAATTGCTGCGGCAATGCGGTCCCAGAATGTAACTTGTTTGGCTACTTCGTCAGTTATGTCTGCTGTTTTGTTTAGTAAAGCATCCAGTAATGCTGCCTGGGCTGCTTCGCTGCCCTCAATCTCTAGAACTTTTAACAGCTCTTCTGCTGTCTTGAGTCCGATTTGACCGCGTAAGCCGTCAATTGCTTTTAGTGCAGCAGCTTCGCCTTCTGCTGCCTGCGCTAAAGCATCAAAAGTTCCCGCTCCACCGACTGGGCCAAACGCTTTGGCTAAATCTTCTATGGCGCTTAGTTGAGCAAAAGCACCTAGTTCTCCAGCCAGACTTATTACGTCTTCTTTTGTTATGTTTAGCTGTCTTGCTAGCTCACCTACATCGCCTGCTGTAAATAAAGCAGCTGCGCCTGTATCGCCAAACTTTGCGGTAAGAGCAACCAGCGATTTGTTTAGTTCTTCGGCGTCAGTAATAATGCGTCCCAGGGCTGAACCGCCGATGCCGCCTGCAAAGCTGCCAAGTGGTCCTAATGCTGAGCCGAGTAAACCGCCCACACCGCCGAGCACGGATTCGGCTGCACTGCCACCAGTGAGGACCGGGAAGGCAGCACTGATGATTGCACCTGAGGCGGCACCACCTATTGCTCGACCTCGGGATTGTTTGTTTTTTGCCGCTTGCCTTCTTTCGTTGTCTTGCTGACGCGCTCTTCGAGCAGCATTGTCTGACTCTACTCTCCTCAACTCTTTCCTGAGTTTTATTAAATTTTCAATGTTACCTTGCTGTATTCTTGCGGCTTTTTGGTTAACCTTTGAGAGCTGTTGAGTTTTGCTTACTCCGTCGCTCAGTCCTTTGTTTAACTTAGTAACTCCAGCAGCGTTGAAAGGGTTTCCTTTCGTAAGCCTGCTCTGTAATTCTTTTGTTTCTTGGTTTAATCTATTTACCGTATTGTTTAAGTCTTGGATCTTCTTGTATCCTTGAACCTGGAGCTGAATATCTACGTTGTAATTGGCCACGGCTGAGCACGTAGAGTCCTGCGCTCCAGTCTACCGTGACCCCATCGTTCGTGCCCCACGACCCGACTTAGCGTTTTGGATTGACCTCTCCTCTTGCTCTGCCTTGATCTCGAAGAAAGCAGCCCATCCCACAAGCTCCTCTTGAGTAAGGCGCTCAGTGAGCTGAACTACCGTCATACCCAGCTCTTTTGCTAAGAAGAAGATAAAAAGCCAGTCGTTACTTGCTTTTCAAATCTGCTTTCGCTTCCTCCACCTTGTTTTCCGCTCCAGAGCTAAGCATTGCTAGCTGGATGTCTTGAAGGATTGCAGCCTCAACATCACGGCGAAGAGCAGCACGCTCACCGTCTTGGAACATACGATTGCCGTCAGCGTCTAACGCCTTTTCAATCATCATGCCCAGAGCAAAGTCGTTGGACTCGTCCCCAACCTTTTTCTGAATCGACTCTCTTTCGGCAATCGTTAATGGATGCCAATACACTTCAAGCACCACATCGTCACCGTCCTTGACTTCGTGCTTATAAAGCTGGCTGACGCCAAACTTATTCCGAAGCAGCTCAGTAGCACGCATGAACTAAAACCATTTGCTCTAGTACATTACACCACTGCTGTGAATTGACAAGAAATGATACCGATAAAATGAGAACGATCCTCTGCTTCAACAACAGATGGCCCCACAATATCTAAAACTCTAGGAACCACGCTATAAGCGTCTGAATAACCGGAAGCGTTTACAGAAGTCAGACCGTCAATAACAGACTCACCAATTGCTGACAACACCGACGTTCCAGCAGCCTTTGGAACGTAAATGTTGCACTGGATCACCCCGGAGTAGTAGTCCTGAGCAGCACCTTGGTTCTGGAGCGTTGAACGATTGAAGTTTATACTCATCAAAATGTATTTCTTGGTCTTGCCAGGAGTTGTATAAGCAACGTTGTCATAAACCATTAGCACCGTAGCGTCAGCAGCAGCGACTGCATCGGTTACTGCTTTCTCAAAAGCAGCTCTGGCATTAACGAGTGTCATAGCTTAAAGAGGGTTTTCGCCAAATCTTGTGTAACCAACAGGAGAAACGCCTTGCTGACCAGTAAGAGCAAAGATTCTTCCAGCCTTCTTCTCGCGGAAAGTTTCCGCAACTAAAGATCCCATCTCGCCTTGAACATACTGAGGTATGCTGCTTTTTTTTGAAGCAAGCGCAGAAGTTGCATATAAAACCGTATTGCCTATGTAGACCGTAGGCTGCTTTTTATAGTTGAAAACTGGCACCTTGTAGCGAGGTTTTACGTCAGACTTCATGGCTCCACGCTTATATCCCGACCACGGTGCAAAATCTTGCTTGTCATCCCTAGCTTGAGGTCTTTGCGTTGAAGCCTTCCAGCTTGACGCGAAGAACCCTGTGTCCTTAGGACTAACGTCAGGCAAGTCGCCAACAATCATCTGAATCAGATCGTTGTAATCACTGTTTATCTGACGCTCCAGATCCCCTGCAATGTTACCGATACCACGTTTCTTCGCCATCAGAACCGCACCAACAAAATGAACAGGTACTCTTGATCACCTTTGTAGGTGCGAATGTCAGTAATTTGAGCGACCCTGTTTGAGCCTGCATACTTCAAAGTAACTGTGTCCTCAAGGGTTGGCTGGTTATCATCTATCTGATTAGGAGTGATATACAGCTTTGCTTTGCGTTCCTCTCGACCTTCTTGCTCTTGTGAATCGACAAATTCCAATGGAGCGTCAAAAGAATAAGTTGTGTCAGTTGTGGTCAACGCACCAGTGCCCACGTCATAGACAGGAGACACTTTGCGCGTGTAAGTAATAGTGTTGTCAAGGGACTTGCCTAAATCAGCTACAACTGATTTGGCAACGTTCTTGAAAAGAGTGTCAAGTTGACCAGCCATCTCAACCTCTCACCACACGTACTTGATAGCTACCGCTACCTCCAAGACAATAAGCACCAAGATAAGACTGCAACCAAGGGTAAA
>TARA_R110001592_G_scaffold357741_1_pt1 | contig 10437 bp, 8 predicted proteins | sample TARA_R110001592 | Tara Oceans TARA_R110001592 (sample SAMEA4398387) | marine metagenome | biome: Polar Biome; feature: [SRF] surface water layer (ENVO:00010504); material: water (ENVO:00002006), including particulate matter (ENVO:01000060) such as... | depth 5 m | reverse complement strand
AGACTTTACAATAATTTCTAATCGTTTTGGTGAGTTATTTGCTGTTGAATTAGATAGCAGAAATGTTAAGTCTTTTATAGAAGATTTTGAAGATAACTTAGTTAATGGCTTTGACAATACTGATTCTATTTTAGACTTTTTAATCACAATCTCGGATAATGATTTCGTATATGAACTAGATGCTAAAGTAATAGATAGTAAATATCCTTTCCATATTGTTGATGTTGAAAGTTATAATGGTAAAGTTTTAGTTGGTTATTCTTTAGACCTTCAAGAATATATACTTGAAGAAATTCTTTCTGAAGACCATATGCCTTTGAACGCATTATTTGAAGAGGTCGATTTGCGATATTCTGATTATGTCGATATGAATTCCCTTGAGGAATTAGCAGAAAGAGAAGTTGAATCTAGGTTTAATGAATTTGTTGCAACAGGTGATATATTCTATATACTTGAACAAGAGATTGAAGAGTTGATGGACGATTATGGTCTTGACATTGATATGGCAGATGTGACTTGGATTGATTTAAAAGAAATTCATGATGAAATCGAAGAGGCTTATTCAGAATACTATATGAATTCTGAAATGTTAGAAGAATTTTATGATATGACTTTTGAAAGTGGAGACCTAAAAAATATAGTAGATTGGGAAGGATTGCTAGAAGATGAGGATATGTTTAACGCAATAGTTTCTATAATAGCAGATTCAGATGTTGCAGATGACTGGAGACGCACAGACTTGATTGCTTTTTATCAGCCTTAGATTACAATTTTTATTAAAAGATTAGTGAACTCCCCCTTTGGGGAGTTCATTTTTTATTAGTAAATAAATCGATAAAGATATTTTTTGGTACATAAATAAAAAGAAAATGTTAGAACTAAAAAATCTCAATAGGCTCCATGAGGATGTAAACTCAATATATGAATTGGACTTTCTTTCTGATTCTAGAAGCATAGATTACAAAGAATCACTAATATTAGGATATTTAAAGATAACCTCAAAGGAGGAAAAACGCCTAGATTTGGTCTCGAAAAAGATTTATGGTCGACATGGGTTCTTAGAACAGATACTGGAGTTTAACGGCATATTAAATGCGAATGATGTGCTAGATGGTGATATAGTAATCATACCCGATATTGGTTCGATGCAAGACAATTTAGACATTCAGAGTTTTCAGAATAAGTTTATCGAATCAAGTCAATCAACATTCAGTTTCGATGGTAATTTAATAATTGGTGGCAAGTCTAAGAAACCTAATCGAAAAGTTTCATCTAAAAAGAATTTCAGAGTTAATAGTAGTGGAACATTTGTTATATAAAAATCGTTATATTATTAAATAAACTTAAAAAAATAAAATTATGAATAAGATTCAAAAATTGTATAGCTTTTTAGAAGCATGGTCTAGGGGGTCTGTATTAAAGATGGTTGGTATATTTTTTATATATGCTATTTTTATGACTGTATCAATTCTAATAATCCCAACAAATTTATTGATTCAATATTTTGGGATTAATATGTTCACAGAGATTTTATACCCTATGTCAGCATTCTCTTTTATTGTATTTTTGTGGATTATGTTTGTGTTTATAGGCAATAGAACTATTAAATAATTGTTTAACTAAAAATTGTTGAGATGAAAAATTTTTTTTCTAAAGTGAAATCAATCATTATGGTTGTTGTTAGTAAGTTAGCATTGGCTTGGAATTCTTACAAGTCTTTTGTTGCTAAAGTTCATGACAAGCTAGATGGTTTTACTAGAAGTAAGTTGCAGACAAAAGTTGCATTAGTTTCTTTTTTATCTGTGTTAACTATCGTATTGATGACTTTGATTATTCCATTTTGGGTTAGCGTTTGTCTTGTGACTTCAAAAGTTTTGATGTTAGCACTTGTGGGTTCTAAAGTTATAAAGTAATGATAGTTTGTTTAATATTGATGGTAATATTCCAATTTATGATTGGTCTGAGTAAGGCGGTTGCTGATATAACAGAGCATTCAGACAATTGGAATATCTCTATCTTTAGTCGCTTTGACATAGAAAGTTTTTTTGGTGCAAAGGATAAGACTTGGAAGCGTAAGTATAATTTCCCTAAATGGATAAGAAATCACATTGTAATGTTTTCTGATATATGGCATTTATCAAATACCGTTAGATTTTTTTATTGGATTATGTTTTGTGTAATGTGCTATATTGTAGGTGCTAATGACTTTTTTTCGTTCATTTGGATAATACCATTAAGTGTTATTAATAGGGTTTCATTCCATCTTTTTTATATGTATTGGCTTAGGAAATGAGTGGACAAATTTATGACCCTAGAAAGAAATTTGATGAAGAGAATGATGCTACTAAATCGGTGGTGTGGAATTCTCAGAATGTGCAATGGGGGGCTGACGCTCTTTCTGTTGGGCAGCCTTTGATGAAATCTCCGTTTCATGAAAATGACCCAGCGTTAAAGAAGAGGAGGTTAGTTTTTGCTCCTACGAAATTTGAGATGTTAGAGATGTCTAAGTGTCTTATTAATCCTATGTTTTTTGTTAATAATTATGGGAAGTTAAAACAAAAAGATTCGACTTACCAGTTATGTAAATTATATGATTATCAAAGGAAGCAGTTCTTGGATTATTTAAGGTATGGTAAGCATATACAAGCATGGTCAAGACAAGCATCTAAAACTACAACCGCTGCGCTATATATATTGTGGAATGTTACCTTTAATATAAATAGGCAATGTGCAATATTGTCTAATAAACAGAAAACTTCAAATGAGGTTCTTGACAAAATAAAAGAACTATATAGAGAATTACCATTTTTCATGAAGGCAGGTATCGTACTTTGGAATGATAAGTTTGTAAGTTTTGATAATGGTTGTTCTATACTAGCTGCACCTTGTACAAAAGATGCTATTAATGGTAAGACTATACACACACTTTATATTGATGAGTTTGCTTTTTGTTTTGATGGGGATAAAGAAAAGCAGAATGAGTTTTTGGCAAATGCCGTTCCTGTAATGGCACAAGTAGAAGACCCTAGATTGATTATTACGTCAACACCAAATGGTAAGGATTTATTTTATGAGTTGTATGACCAATCAGTTAAAGGTAAAAAATCTTATTTACCTTCTACGGTTTATTGGTGGCAGATTCCTGGTAGAGATAGGAAGTGGGCAGAAGATATGATTGGAACAATAGGTCTAGAGAAGTTCAAAATTCAGTTTGAGATGAGTTTTGATGTTACTTTGAACAAGTTGTTATCGTCTGTAACTATGAGGGAATTATCAGAAAAATCTGTAGAATTTGTGAACTATGACTTTGAGAAATATTTTGGAGATTATGCTAAATACCTCAGAGTTAATCCTAGTTCTAGGAAGTTAAAAGATAAGTTCTATGTTGTTCTTATAGATTTAGCAGAGGGTTTAGGTGGCGACTCAACTACTGCACATTTTGTTTCTATAAATCATAGAGAATCAGAAAGTGGATTTGGTTGTAAGTTGTATTTCAAGCAAGAGTTTGTTTTGGAGAGTAATGATGTACCACTTGAAAGTGAATTCCCGAATTTATTATTAAGAGTTGTTAGACATTTTACTGACTCTGAGAGGTGTAGATTTATAATAGAGAATAATACGTATGGTGATTACTTTATGACACAGATTAATGTTGAAATGGAGAATCTTAATTACTTTGTTTACCCTGCCTCTTTTTTGAGATATGCTGAAAGGAATGGTGCTAGAAATGGTAAGAGGCGTTTGGGAGGGAGAAGGGTTGGTATTAGGACAAATAGAAGTATTAAGAAGCACTCTGTTAATAGCTTCAAGTTATGTATGGAGAATGGTGTTATAGACATATCAGATAGTAAAACTATTAATCAAGTTGGGCATTTTCAGCAAGATAAGAGGGGTAATTATAAAGCAGAGGTTGGCCATGATGATAATGTTACGCCATATTTACATCTTTGTTATACGATAATGAAGAGGCAAAATGGATTTATCGCATTAATTGATAATTACTTAACTAGTAAAGGGCTTGATGTTAATAAGTGGGATTTTGATTATAATTTTGATGAATTGAGAAGGAGATTAGACTTTAATGACTAAATTTTTTTAATAGTACATATAATGTAATAAAAATTTATTCGTTCATTTAAAAAATTATAAAAATGGCTTTAACACCAAATTTGCAGAAAATAGTTGCGAGTGCGAGTGGTCTTTACTTTATAGAGAGGACTTCACAAGCTACTACTGTAGTAGCCGAATTGGATGGTTACAGATTGTTGATTGGTCAATCAAAGAAAGGTATTACAAACAAGATTGTTACTGTTAACACATACAATGAGTTTGTATCTCTTTTTGGTAACGTTGACAGAAAAATGGAGCGTAAGGGTTCTTACTTCCATCGTTCGGCTTACATAATGTTACAACAAGCACCTATCAAAGTATTAAACGTTCGTGAATACGATGATTTATTAGACGTTGTTAGTGGTGTTGGTATTAGTACTATTGGTAATGTTGAGGAGAACCAAGTTTTGGCATCTGCACCTTACACAAACTATTTCAACACAGACAGAAATTGGTACGTAGACCTTGACAATGTCGTTCCTAGTGATAACACTAGATTACTTCATATTGTAAATTTGGGTTCTAAGGATTTAACAGTGTTTGTACGACCACTTAAGAGTGTAGATTACAGACAAACTGTCGGAGAATACTTCGATTTGTTGGGTATAGAATCACCCGAATATTTAGAAGACACTATGATGATTAACGATACATTTGTAGAAGTGTTTGTTTTCAACTTAGACCTTTCTTATGGTATTCCTAGTTCTTTAGGGTATTTATTTAGCGATACAACACTTAAAAATGATGCAGTTGATTCTAACGGGAGTGTAATAGATGCACTTAATCAAATGAGTTTGGAGGCTGACTCTAACTTCTTGGCATCATACAAGGGTTCTTTGATTCCTACATTGGCTACTTTAGGTGGTTCTACACTAGCTATTGATGACATTATAAACAATGACTCAGATAACACAGGGCTTATTTCAAAAATAAATGAAGATATTTTAGATACTGCTTCAGATTTTGATGCTCCGAAATTTTCTGAATTAGAAACTGTGGCTACTGTATCTGCACTTACAAGTGCTGAAAGAAAACGTCCTATTTCTTTTGATTTTTATGCAACTGACCAAATTGATTGGACAGGTTCAAATCTTACTTACGACACGACTCAAGATTTTAATGGGATGAGTTTAAATGGTACGATTATTTCTCTTCCTTTCAACTCCCTTTCTAATGATGCTAATCAACTAACTAATGCTTATGGTGTTGAGGGTGGTTTAGTAAATGTAAATGAGGGTGTTTCTACTTTCAATCATGTTGGTGGGCATTTTGTTCATACTAATCCAATGTTACTAGGAACTGAAACTCCTAATTCAAGTGACTTTGATTATAACAGAGCAACTTCGAATGTTGCACTAAATGGCAAAAATTATAATCCTCAATATACTGCGGTTTTCACTAACATCACAGGTATCAAAAATGGTACTCTTTTCGTTGGTCAAGATGGAAATCCTACAAGAGTTGTTGCATTAGATTTCTTGGGTTCTAAAGAGGTATTTGGTGGTCTTCATACATCAACTTTCCCATTAGATGCTAGTGGTAATGCACTAGGAACATTTAATTCTACAACTAGTAATTGGGAGTATATTGGTGGTGCATCAGCAGGTTCTCCTGTTGAATATAACTATACAGTTGATGCTAAAGACCCTCAATACGGGTTTCCGATGAATCAGATTGGTGGTACAGTTATTTCTTATCCATCAGCGAACTTGAGCGATTCTGATATTGACACTTTATTAGTATCTAATCCATCATTTGCAACTACTGTAAACTACTTTATTGCTACATTTGACAGACCTTTATATCAAGGTGATGTTGATGCCGTAAATAAAACTTCTGTTGGTGCAAGAAGTAATACCTCTGTACTCACCTTAGATAATTCTTTAGAATTGATTCTTTACAGAGAGTTAGATTCTAACTTCATGATTCAGTTGAATAGAATCGTTGAGAAAACAAGTGGCTTCGCTTCGATTTCAATGAATGGAATGTCTTCAAGAGATGTACAATTTGTAAATGGTACGTCTACACGTTTGGAGGATATTTTGAATAATACTGTAGGAGGTGACTTGTTGAATCTGATTAAAGATAGAGATTACGAATCTTTTAATTATATAGTTGATTCATTCTCCTCTTATCCTACTTCAAACATTAAGTCACAGTTGACTAATGCGGCATCTAAGCGTGGTGGTTGTACTGCACTTATTAATATGCCTTTTGTTAAGGATTTGAAAGATTCACAAGACCCATATTTCAAGGATTCAACATCGGATACGAAAGTTAATCTAGAATATTTGGAAGATGGTGGTAATACACAGTTACCTTACTCACAGTTGTTCTCTCTTCCGACTAAACAACAAGGTTCAAGTTTCGGTGCAACCTACTTCCCTAATGTGACTATAGTTGATAATGGTAAGTCTATAAAGTTCCCAATAGCACCTATCGTTTCTAACTTGTTTGCAAGCAAATGGCAACAAGGAGCAGGTTACTTGCCTATATTTGGTTTCCAATATAAAGTTTCTGCTAGTGGACTAGGTAAAGTTGGTAAGGAGCTTACCGATGAAGACAGAGCAATTCTTGAGGGTATTGGGATAAACCCAATTTTACAAGACTTTATCGTTCTTGGTAACAAGTCATTGAATCAAGATGGAACTGCTCTTAAATCTCTACACGTTAGAGAAACATTGAATGTTCTTCAAGAAGAGTTTAGACCATTAGCTAAGTCTTTATTGGGCAAGTACAATACTGAACAAAATCGTGCTAATGCTAAGGCTAGATTTGAGTCAGTATTAGAAAGATACTTAGGTAACGGCTCAGTTTCATACGCTAAAGTAATTGTTGATAAAACCAATAATACAAACGAAGTTATTTCTAACCAAATGATGTTGATTGATGTTGAGATAGTCGTTACGGGAATCAACGAGAAAGTAGTTGTTCGTTCAACAGTATACAATTCTGAAAATGAAATTGGAACAACAATCGTCCTTTAAATAGTACATAAATAAAAAAGCCGAACTTCGGTTCGGCTTTTATTTAAAAAATAAAAACACAAATTAAAATGTTAAACCATATCACACAAACAACCGCAGGCAGAAATAAGTACGAAGGTTTTCAAACTGACACTTTTCGTCTAGGGTTTATTTTTCCTACTACTATTGCGGAGCAACCTTTAATTACAGAACACGTATTGTCTGTTAGTGGTTGGACAATCCCCGAAATAGAAATTTTAGAACAAGAACAAGGAGCATCTAGATTGTTTGCTTCAAACACTCTTAAAACTCGTCAAGACTTAGCTATCGCTTTAACTTTGAACTTCGATGAACAAAACTCGCTCTATATCTATGAGGGCTTGAAAGCTATCCACCACTTGACATCTAACCCGTTTACTTACACTAAAGCATTGAAAAAAGATTATATGTTCGATGTACAAGTAGAGTATTTCTTAAGAGATGAGCAAAAAGTTTATAATAGAATCGCTAAGAATTGCATTCTTAATGGTACGTTTGCAGATGGTATATTTGATGCAGATATTACGGACTCTGAACTTAAGCAATTAGAAATAAATATTTCTGCTGAATATTATACAGAGGTTTCTATTTAATAGTAATTTAAAAATTATAAAAAGCCAATCCACTAGGGTTGGCTTTTTTAGTTTTTTGGTACATAAATAAAAAATAAAACGATGAATAATTTAAGCAATCTAGGACTAAATTTAAAAACACTAAAAATTTCAGATTTGGCATCGCTAATATCTGACTTGAACTATAATTTTTCAATGGTATTGAAGTTACCTGCGTTCAAGGGTATTCAAGGTGATGATGGGTTAGATGGTGTCGGAATATCGGGTCTACGTGGCTCTTCTTGGACTGTGATTGGCTCAACTTTGAGTGCATCATTGTTGACTGTTTATGGTTTAACATCAACTTCTCAGATTACGCTTTCATTTGTAAATACTCAAATAACTACAAACTTGAGTTCATTTTTAACAAATTTTGGGTATAGCGAATTGGTTGATGGTGATATTTTAGTTTTGCCTGATTTAAGTGTTTTAATTTACAACGAGTCTACTTCTCAGTTTGAAGATACAGGAATTACATTTGCTAATGGTTCTTCCTTGACAACACAACAAGTTCAAGACATCGTAAACAATATCCTAGCTACAGTTTCTACGGATGATGATATTGAAACAATTTATGATGCAGTTGGTAAGCTATACTCTGATGCTAGTGGTGGACTAAACACATCTTATAACATTGATGCTTCTCTTGATTTAAATGTCACAGGTGCAAGTGCAGGTTTCATAAATTCATCATATAAGATGATTGCTCCGAAGGAGTCAAAAGTTACCCAAAGTGACACACCTATATATATACATGGTGCTTCACAAGACTATCATGATTTGATTCAAAATACATTGACAAATGACACTTTCAATTATGGTGTTGGTCTTGATAATTCACCTATACAAGTACTACTACAAAATGATAATGAGAGTGGTATATTTATGGGTCATAGAACTGCAACATCAATGAGGTTATTTTCTAAGATTTATAAAACATCTAGTAACTCCCTTAGATTGACAAGTGGAAATGAATTGACAGACTCTTCTATGTCTTATTTAGAGCTTGCTAGTTCTACTGCGACATTACAATCTATTGGTGATGTTAACATAACCACGACATCGAATACAGCTAGTATAAATATAGGGAACGTTACGGGGTCTAGTAATGAAATTTACTTGAATGCTGAGTCTGTATATAATAAAAGGCTTATATTAGACGATGTCATTTACTTGGGGTCTGTGGCTGATACAGATGAGATTGTTTTTAGGAGTGGTGAGATTTTTATTACAAGTAACTCAGCTACGGGAACAGATGCTCAATTTCTTTCATTGAATGGAAGTAGACTTGAAGACAGTGGGATATCTTTGTCTACAAGTGAAAGTGATAATTCAGCAACCAAAGTAACAACTTCTGATATTCTTTACGGACACATTCAAAAGTCAATGTATCAAAAAGGTGTCTGCCCAACAGACTTGAATAATGCCGTTGAACAAGGAATATACGAAATACAAGAAGGTGCTATTTCTTATACTAACTTCCCAAATTTACATTTAGATGGGACATCACTAACAATACTAGACCCCACAGGTTTTAATACGGGTCGAAAGGGGGGGATTCTTAAGGTCACAAAATATGATAATTCATTAACAACTTCAAACAACTCATACTCGACAATTGTTCAAGAATTGGAATTATTCAACCCCGACACTTATGCTAGTACAACATTAGATAGAGCATCGATGTCCGTTAAGAGATGGGGGTCGTTTCATGGTGGTTCTTGGGAGTTTAGTGAGTGGTCGATTGTGTTAGATAACACCCTAGTATCTCTTGATGGAGAAGGGTTGGAATTGACTTATGATTCGGGAGCTAATAAATATTCTTTGGGGGTTAACACTACTGTTGTTGAATTGTTAGGGGCTAGCTTATCTTCAAAAATAATTAGTGGGGCAGCATCTAATCAATCAGATGCTTTTTTAAGGTATACTATTCTAGGTAAGCAAATTAATTTTGAATTATATTTCGTGTCCTTAGCGAACGCTTCCAATACTGGAACTATTGTAATTGACCTAAATAATTTGGACATTAAAGACCAAGTTTATTCACAAGCTTTAGGGATTATAGGTTCTAGTGGTGACTTATCAATAGGCGATTTTGTGAGGGTTGTTATTACGGGAGATGATGGGGTAACTAACGCAAGAGTAACATTAAATTTGCCTAGCACTTTCGACCATACAACTACTGATTTAGTGTTACACGCACAATTTCAAATGGAATTAAATTAAAAATTAATCGTTATAACATTATTAAATAAACCAATAACAATAAACTAATATGAAAGTAATTTTCTTGGATGCGGGGCATGGTGGGATTGACCCTAGAAGGGATATGTACACTACTGCTCCCGATAAAATGTTCAAGCATGAAATTGGAGAATTCCATCAAGGGGCAACCTTTTTAGAGGGTGTTAAAAACAGAGAATATTGTTCACTACTTCACAAAAGTCTTACTGAAGAGGGTATTACTGTAATACCTGTGTATCATCAGTGGAGAGACACCCCACTAGGGCACAGAGCAGAATTGGCTAATAAATACAATGAGGATATTGCAAGTGGAATTTATGTTTCAGAGCATAGCAATGCTGCGAATAAGACTGCAAAAGGGTTCTCAGTTTGGACATCTATAGGTCAAACTAAATCAGATGAATATGCGGATATTTTGGTGGATGAATACAAAGAAACATTTGGTGATGACAACTCAATAAGAATAC
>TARA_R110001592_G_scaffold77586_1_pt1 | contig 10444 bp, 17 predicted proteins | sample TARA_R110001592 | Tara Oceans TARA_R110001592 (sample SAMEA4398387) | marine metagenome | biome: Polar Biome; feature: [SRF] surface water layer (ENVO:00010504); material: water (ENVO:00002006), including particulate matter (ENVO:01000060) such as... | depth 5 m | reverse complement strand
ACTATAAATTAAACCTAACTCTTCGCCTTCATTCTTATCTCTTAATCCGTAAGCAATCTCAAAGAAAGCTTTACCTTCTTCTGCGGATTTAAAGGCAAATGTTGACGTTTGGAAGATTGGTGGTTTGACAGCGCCTTCACTTAATTCTGGTTTATAACCATATGTCATCATGTGACTCTCTGGATTTATTATATTTTCTTCACTCATTTTTTTAATTTTGTGTGTGTATTAAATAGTGTTTATGTATTGAATTAAATATGTACTCATTTAGCCAAGCAAAAGACTCATGTGAATTTATATCAAAGTCTTCACCTATTTCCTCCATAACATAATGTGTCGCATGAAAAGATTCGTGTGCTATTATTTTTGGGTGTAGGTGTTTACTATTGAACACTATTCTTTTTTCATCTTTTTTGTCATAAAAAAATGCTGCGTAAGAACCTTCCATGTCGCTATCTTCACTATGTTTTTTTAATGTAGATTCAAAATCTTTATTGTCATTAACAAAACAAAAATCGATATACGTTTCGTATATGTCTAAAGGTATTCTATTCCACTTATTTTTATTTTTCATCTATAGTTTCAAATATAACATAAAAAAAGGGAAATCTCAATGATTTCCCAACTATTTTTAATTAAAAAAAATAAGTTTATTCAAATACTTGTATTTTTGCGTCAACTTCAGTTAATTCACTCCAAGTACCAAGATAAGTTATTGCCCTGACTTTTCTATTGTCTATCCAACAATATTCTTCATCGTCTTTGATTCTTGGTTTATCTGTAACCAATCCGTGATAATTGAATCCATTGTTCTTTAACCATTGTTCTGTAACCCCTCTGTCTTTAGATTCTCTAGCTGTAAAAAACGTTATGTGGTGACCTTCATCAAACCACTTATTTATAATTTCTCTAGAACCATCTATTGGTTTTGCAGAATCATATAGATGAGATTCTTCATTTTTTATATCTTCACAGATTGTACCATCTATGTCTATTAGGAACACTTTTTTATTTAACATTTTATTAATTTAAATGATTATTTATATGAATTTTTAGTTACCCAATATCTATAACCTAATAATGCTTTCTGCCAAGGCTTTAGTTTATTTATATCCGCACCCATTCTTGTTAGACTAGGTATAAATAATTTATTAAGTTTAGCTAATAACTTAAATAAAATTAATATCATACTTTTATTTTTTAGACCTTAACCCAACTAAATATTGATTGTACTTTAGATATAGGGCTCTTTTTGTTTCATCAACTAGACCCTCCATACAAGCTTCCATACATATTTGACTTCTTATATCAAGAGTGGACTTTTCAACATATAGTATATGGTTTTTAAACCTTAGATATTGTTTTAGTAATTCTTTTCTTCTTCGCATCTTATTGTATTAAAATGTGAGTAACATTTCTAGAACAAATATAATCTTAATTTTAATAAAACACAAGTTAATCTGTGTGTTTTATTTATTACCCTTGTTCAGTTTGTTCTTAAGTTCCTTAAGACTTTGTAAATCACCTAGAGCGAATGTTGCTCTACCTCCGTAACTTTCTTTTTTAGGTTTACCTGTGTCTTTGGTATCCGTTTTTTTATTAGTTTTTTTCTTTTTAACTAAATTTTCTTTCTTGTAATCTTTTAATAACCAACCAATGTGTTTATCTCCAGAATTCATCTTGCTCATGAGCCAGGATTCAAATAACATGTATACTCCAGCGGACATATATGTTGTTGTTTTTTCACCTTGGACTGCTATCTGTTTATCCCCAATAAATTCTTTTAATTTCTCGTTAGGTTCAACTTCGGCTTTTAACATGTTATGTATGTAGGAGAATAATTCATCCTTAAGTCCTTGATTGTCGAATCCATCTAAAACTTGATTTACTGATGATAATCTCATTCTTGTTATAACGCAATTAAAATCTTTACTTGCTTTAACAAAAACTGGTTCTACTTTTTCACTGGGAAAATAAGACCTAACAAGATGGTTAAAGAAGTTTCTTGCTTTTTTGTTATTATATAATTCATCTAAATTCTTAAATACAGTTTCTTTACTCATCTTATTTGTTTCTATTGTAGTAATTCTTTTGTTATTGTTGATGCCATTCTACCATCGTACTGACCATCAAAGTTATTTTTTAAGTATGTCATTACCTTACCCATTTCTTTTAAACTAGACAATTCGTAATCGTCAATTAATAGTTTAATTGCGTCTTTAAGCGTTTCTTCCGTCATTTGTGTTGGTAAGTACTCATTTAGTATTGATAATTCATTATCCGTTAATGAGTTTGTTGCTTCAGCATTTTTAATCATAGACTTTATTTTGCTGATTATGTATGAATCTTCTGGAGTTTTACTTTCCTTAGTAACTTCTGTCTTTATAACACCTAAGAAATTTTTCTTATCCATGTCTTTAGCTTTATAGGCCTCCGTGAAATCATTACTTATTCGTTCTATTAATTTCATACTATATTATCTTTAAATAATAGTGGTAACCAATGTTACCGTCAATTGCGTAGTAAGACCATTTAACCTCACCTTTCTGAACCTTGACACCCATTTCAATAAACTTGTTTGATTTAGAATTTTCACTGACTTTAATGTATTCTCTATTATTTCTTTTTAAACCTTTTTTAACTCTTTTTTTTGGTTTTGTTTTAGTAACCTTACTTTTGGGTTTTGAACTACTAACAGTATTTGTTTTTTTAGTAGTTGTTTTCCTTTTTGGTTTTACCGTTTTCTTTTTTTTATTATTTCTGTTAACCATAAAAAACAAGAGCTTTTAATATAAATATATGAATAAATCAAAGAATTATATTAAAGTAAATCGCTTTATTTAATATGTTAATTATAACTCATCTTTTTTAATAAGTAAAGTGTTTGTTAGTTCAGTACTACCAAGCAAGTCTTCGAATTTTTCTAAGTACCTGTCAATATACCTTTTAGCACCGAAACAATGCTCTAAGGTTTCGCAACTATCAATAATTTTAAACCCCTTTATTTTAGCTTCTATTTGTTTCATTATTTCCATAATCAATCATTGTTTCAAATTTTATAAAATAGTTATCATCATCATTATAATCATATGAATCAATAACTTTAAATCTATCTTTATTTATTTCTGGGAAAAATGTATCGCCACTTATTACTTCGGAACCATTTTTTGGTTTAACCCAAGTCACGTAAAGCTTATCGATTGGTAGTCCTATACATTGTTTATAAACACTTGCACCACCAATAATAAATATTTCTTTGTCTTTGAATGTTGTAGCTGATTTTATAGCTGATTTTAAACCTCTATATATAAAAAGTCCATTAACATTATAATTATCTTCTATATTGTGTGAATCCTTAGAACTGACAACGAAGTTAAGTCTTTCTGGTAATGCCTTACCTATTGATTCGTGGGTATTCCTACCCATTATAACAATTTGGTTTTTAGTTCTGGCTTTGAAGTATTTTAGGTCTATGGGTATGTGCCATGGCATATCACCACAATCACCTATTACTTGGTTGCCAACCCCACAAGCAACTATTAAATTAATTTTTCTCATATTTATGCTATTAATATATCTAATATTTCTTTACTCTTTGTACACATTTCATAATCTTCTATATATTCAAAATGTTGTATCGCGTCAATCAATGTGCTCTCCCACATATCATCATGTAAATTTAAATATAATTCAGTATCACCCTCTAAAAGCCTGAATAGAGTTATATTATTCATATCTCTATTAAATCCAACCTCAATCATTTCTACAGACCTTCTAAAAAAAACATCATTCATTTTAACTGAATATTTATCTAAGTCCGACAATTTGAAGGGGTATATTGGTATCTCTGACATCTTTATCTTATATTAAATGTTCTAGTAACCTCACCGTTATTCCAAAGTATTAAAACTGGACCTTCATAATATTCATTAACTTCTTGCCCAATTAGATTCATCTTTTTAATTATAAATTCTCTATGTAAAGTCCTACCCAAAAAAACACTTACTGGTGTGAATGATTCTGTATTACCATCATAATCTACTTGTTTTAACCTGTAGTAATTTACCCCTATTTCTGGGTTATTATGTATTACATTATATGTCATAAGATTATGTGTTGTACCTTCACCCAATACATTTTTAATTTCTTCCCACACGTATCCATCAATACTGTGTTCTACGACAAAATATTCGTTATCTATTTGTGATGCAACAACCCATTCTATATTTGTTTTTGGTTGTGTTTCATCTTCTATTATTTCACCATAAAAAGAAATAAGTGTTATTGGTAGCGCTCCACCAGAAGAGCTAATACTAAACTTAACATTAGGTCTATTACTGGTTCTAGAACCTGTAGTAGTTGGATAGCTACCATCTTGATATTTATACGCTGCTCTTCTAGTTGATGATGTATAGTCAAATTCTGGATATGAATAAGAATAATCTCCATCTCTATTTTCAATCTTAATTAATAGATTATCTGTGTTATTATAATCAAATTTAGTTGTTAGAGTAATATCCTCCCATCCAGGTGACCAATCAATAGTACCATCATAAACTAAAGTCCAATCACTAGAAGCATAGCTATTACTAAAATTTTCCTGTACTGATGAACTTGGGAATTGATTTAAAGTAGTATGGGCCATATAAATCTTTTGATTATCCATGGAATATGATGAAGGGCTACCAGCATCAACATAAAAACTAATGGTTTCAATTTCACCCAAAGTAGCTATTTCACTCTGAAGGTAAATCATTCCAGACCAACTATAATCAAATAAACCATAAGATGGAACTAAACCACTTTCAGAAGTACCTGTACCAATACTTACCTCAGCATTACCACTTCCACCTCCTCCACCAGAGGGTGATTCCGTAACTAATACATTATCAAAACTAGCGCCATAATCATATCTACCGTAATAGTGAAATCTTAAACTATAATTATCTGAGTTAGAGTTGCTACCCGACAAATTAACACTACCACTAAAGCTACCATCCGTATCTATGGTTACATAAACTAAATCAACCCCCACTTGAACTCCATCAGTTTCATTATATAAATAAACTTCAAAATAATCTCCTGAATAATGGTCAAATAAATAATCAAATGAAATTGATATGGTGCTTTCACTAGGTGAAAATTGTTTAGTTATAAAAACATTATCTTGTGTACAGCTACTACCGTACCACTCAATAGCTACAAAGTTACCAGTACATGAACTACATTCTTCATTGTGAGATGTTGTCACCTCCCATGTTTCATATGTACAATTATTTACAACTTGATAGTTGGTTGAGGTGCTAACTGATTGTGTTACATACCCAGTAGTCATAGAAGAAAAGTCTTCAGATAGTATCGTTGTCTGTGAAATAACATTGGTTGTTGAAAGTAATATAACCAATATTAACATTAAAATTTTAATGTTATTAATTAAACTCATAATAATAAATTTTAATTATCGTAATAAACAAATATACGTATAAAAAATTAAAATTGCAAATTAAATAAGTTATTACCTTTATTCGGTATCGGTTTTTAATTTCTTTTTACTCGGTATATTTTTTTGTTTAATTTCCAATCTGAATAGATTTCTGAAACACCACATTGCACCCATTACGGACATTATCAATAACATATATAATGTTGTTAACGCACCCATATTGTTGATTGTTAAATGTAAATCATATATACCGTGTAGTATTGTTGCGCTAATTAAACCAACTATTGTAAATACCCTAACCTTTAATCTAGTATCTTTTGATAGGTATATATCTAATATAGAACGGTTCTTAAGTCTGGTTTTAAGTCTACCAAAACTCAACCAATAACCCATAAACAAACCAAAGACTAAGTGTCCTACAACAGCTGTAACTGAACGTAGAGCTATTACATATCCAGGGTCAGATGAGTTAATGGCGTATTTTATATTTTCAAGTATTGCAAAACCTAATGAAACCATTGATACATAGAACATAGTTGCTAATGGATGAGGTTTTTCTTTGTTGGTTGTTTTATTATTTCTTTCTAGTATTAAAAATGCAATTAGTTTCGATAATTCCTCTAATAAACCAACAACAATAAAGAACTTAAAATGTAAGTAACCAAGTGGTTCAAACAATGGGTTGAATATTTTTTGACCCATGGTTTGTATCCATGGGAATGTTTGGTATATAATCAATAATATACCTACAGACATGAAACCACCTATTAGGTAGTATATAGATTTCTTAAGATTTATTATCTTATATGGTACGCTAATATAAATTAGACCAGAATACAATAATGCTGGTAAAAAAGATAATATTACTATAGTTACAAAACTCATTCAACCTCACTTGTCTCAATGTTATTTATGAAGTTATCTTGTAAATACTTAACACACATTTCAGCTGTTTCTTTACCAGAGAAATAATTATTATCCTGACCAACTTTTATTAGTGTGCCTAGACCGTTACAAATGGTAACCATATCATCGAGTACCATTTTCTTTAGTTTATCTTTATCTGAAGTTGCTTCTTCAATATCAAACCCCTCTGGTTTGCTAATCATTACTGGTGTTTCCTCCCTATCGGTGTCAACATCTATCATTACTTTGTTTTTCATAAGTCAAATATAATTTAATTATAATAAAAATAAACTGTTATTAGTGTACTAATAAGAATGTTTTTTGAACATCGTTTCTTTGAGCACCTATATCACTATCCCCAGTTGGTAGAACAATAACATCGTACTTAAATTTTTCACCCTCTTCATTCGGTAATTCAAACTGATATTTAAGTCTATTTAATGTCACACCATACTCTTTACTAATTATTTGTTTTAATTTTTCTTTACCTCCATCTTCAAAGGTTGGTAGTCCGTTTTCGTCTTTAACCGCATGTGGACCTTTCCATTTAAAAATTTGTTTAAATAATTCTTTAGGGACTATATCTGAATATTTTACTTTTTCTAGGTCAACTTGTTTAAGTTCTTTTGGTGCAGAACCTTTAGAGAAATTCATAATGAAATCATCACTAGCTAGGTTAACGAATTTAGCTTGTTTAGTATAAGCATAAGACTTAACATCATAACCTTCAGATAATAAGTCTTCAGTAACCTTCTTTGCTATATTAAAATATGTTTCACTAAAGAAGTCTCCAGCATCATTCCATCTAATAACTAATTGTTCTACTTCTCCACTTCTTCTACCTTGTCTTTTTAATTTAACTGCTATTGGCTCTAATTCATCCATTATCATATGATAATACTCTTCTGGGTTATTCCAAAGTAAGTTAAGTCTTCTAATAAGTTTAAGTATTTTACCATCATTCATACCGTAAAATCCTTTTCTGGCGTAACACACTAACTGACATGACCCAGCACCTGGACATGTATTTATGTGTTTAAATTGACCGTCTGATTCATCATAGACAATGCCAGATATTGCTGGTAAACCAGTGTTTACGGTAAACTGTGACTTACCTTTATCACTCTTCTCCATTTTAGGGTTCTTATCGAATATGAGTTTAGGCGGTGTTGTTATTAATGTTTTAAATTTATCAACATCTAACCCACCCTCCTGGTTTATCACCGACTGTATTTGTTTTTTATGGTAAATAACATCTTTAACACCTCTACTAACTCTATCTTTAGCTACTGTGTTTATTCTGCCTAACTCCTTATTCATATCATCAGCAAGAGCCTGTGGTGTCAAGCATTTAGCTTTAGCTTCTGGATGGTCTTCATAACCTTCATTTATATTATAATTGTTATAAACACTAATTAATGATTCGTTTAAAAGTTTCTTTATCATAAAATTTAATTTTTAATATATAAACATTTTAGTTTACCGTCAGACATCCTAATATCTTTTAGAGTTTGGAAGTTATTTAACATATGACTTTCTATTATATTTTTAAGGGTCGTAACATCTGTTACTATATTATCCATAACTATGATAAAAGACTCTGAATTATTTTCTTCACACATAATAACATTTCCGTAGTTATTTAGTTCGTTACTTAAATTTATTTTATCTACTGCCATTATTTTAATATTTTATTTTGAAGTTTGGTCTATATGATAGGTCTTTAGTACCATAACTATTAGATGGATAAGAATGGTCTTGATGTTTATACCAAGATTCTACATAGGTATTATCAAAATTACCAATTGCATAACCAAAACCACTATCCCAATCTGAATCATTATTTTCCCAAATTATTAATAAACTATCAGTACCGTTATATTCAAAGTTAGTATCAAAATTTATTGTTTGGTACCCCGATGAACTAATTGTCCAATCAAAACTATTTTTAACGGTTGTTAGATTAGTGACGTTGTTTATGTTAGTTAAATCGGTTTTAACGTTATCACCAAACTCTAAATCAGTGGTATGTGCTAATTTAACTGTTTGATTATAATACGTGTAAGGTGTTGAATATCCACCCATTTGCATTTCAATAGTGTCCATTAACTTGGCACCTGAACCTAATTCTGACGCTCTTATAATAAACATTGTTTGACCGTAATCAAAATAACCATAAGATGGGTATTCGTATAATTGTGAAGTACCTTGAGGTGATACCCATGTTAAGTTTTGTGTTACTGGGCCTTCGGGTTCTGTTGGCGGTTCTGGTTCTGTAGGTGGTTCTGGACTATTAACTGATACTCCATTAAATTTAACCACTTCATATGAATCTTCAGAACCTTTTAATGTATATAATATGCCGTCTGAAATATTCATCATTAATTCACCAGGTATAAGGTCAGAAGCTAATGGTTCCAAACTTTCAGTGTTGGATGATTTAACTAAAAATTTGATAGCTCTATTACTACCACTATAGGCTGTTTCATTACCAATAGTCCCACCATTAATAATATCTTTTTCTTTAATAACTCTAATTCCATCTGTTGTTCCAGTGTCTGTGTTCGATAAGACTATATCATTTAATTCTGTAAAAAACCCTAAGTTTTTATAACCCTTATTATCTGTATATTCACTAATATTCAAGTCAGTGTCACTTAGGGTGTTTAAAGCACCTATCCTAAATGTAACATCATTATCAATTCCGTCACCATCTTGGATTGTTATTCCACCACCAATAGAGGTCCCACTAGTACTTCCGCTTGAATCGTAATTTAAAACAACATTATTATCTTCAATGTTCAATTGACCTAACCTATTTAAATAAGTTGGTATGTCGTAAATGTCTTTAATTTGGTTTAAAAATATTGGCATAACTATTTTATATATAAATATAATGGTTTGATATAAAAATCAAATGGATAATTACATTATAAACTTAATTTGTTTTCCATAACATTTGTATCGTAAGTATACATAAACATAGAAATAAACAAACTCCAGTTTTAACTGTTATGGGTTCATTATTAAAATGGGATGTTAAGAATGAAAAGGAAACCACCCCAACCGAGAACCCAATGATTCTAGATGGCCACATATCACCACCAGTACCAGCAACTATATGTTGGACACCTTTTATAAACATAAAAGATATTGGTATTGCCATGAAATATGGAAACCACCAACCTTTACCCTTAAGCCATTCGAATTTAACTGGTCCGTATATTTGAAACCAAACGAGTATCTGCGCAATAAATAAAAAAGCTGAGCCAATACCTAATTTAACGTAATCCATATTACTAATTTTAATTAATTATTATTTAAACATTTGTCTCAGTTTATCTAATTTTAAGTCTTTAAAAAATACTGCTACCTCATACCATTCCTGGTCAACCATGGTATCAATTATACTGTCTATGAAATCAATTTCAATTTCTTTTGAGAATTCGCTGTCTAGGACTTGGAATTCAAACCATAATAATAGGGCTCTAATTCGCCTACTAACGATTTCGTCTTTATGGAATGAAATATTATCATATTTGTTAATATCAAAGTTCATATTAATAAATATATATCAATAAGTATTTAAATGTTATATTAGATTATTAAGCTTGATTAAATTGTGTTGGTCGAACCAGTTGTTGTGGTGTTTAACATGTTCAATTCGTCTCTTATTGATGCTGCATCTTCATACCTTTCTTCTTTAACAGCTAAATCAAGTCTTTGCTCTAAGTTTAACCTATTGCTTAACAAGTCTGAATCTTCAACATCAAAGGGAGTTGATATTATTTTTACTTTAACAACCGTGCCGTTATCAACATACCAAATAGATTTTTCATATACATAACCATCTTCCTCAAACTTTTGTATTATGTCTGGCTCACCCAACTCTCTTTCGTGTGGATTACTACCATCTTCTTCAATTGGTTTGAAATTATTTAACTTATCTATTAATTTCTCAACTTCAATAAATTCTGAATCGGTTTCCGAATCTTCTAGTTCTTCTATTAATTCTGTTTTTTCATCTTTTTTATTGACTACTATCTTAGGTATGTCGAAACCATATATTAATAGAAACTTACGCCTCATGGAGGT
>TARA_R110001592_G_scaffold9938_14_pt1 | contig 10447 bp, 10 predicted proteins | sample TARA_R110001592 | Tara Oceans TARA_R110001592 (sample SAMEA4398387) | marine metagenome | biome: Polar Biome; feature: [SRF] surface water layer (ENVO:00010504); material: water (ENVO:00002006), including particulate matter (ENVO:01000060) such as... | depth 5 m | reverse complement strand
GCCGATGTAGAAATACAAGGTAAAACCGAAAAAGGGGTTTGGTCTTAACCTTTAATCAGCGCATTTTTACAATGGATTTAATTTGAGTGTAAATTGAGCGCTTAGTTTTGAAAGCGGAATTGAATACATTAGTTCAATTCCGCTTTATCGTTAATAACGGCTCATTATAGTCGTACTAATATAACGCCAATATCAAAATGCCACCATTACATCACTACTAGTACAACGCTAATGTCACAACACCAATATCACAATACCAATATCACAACACCACTCATGCTTATCCACTGCATTTATCCGTCAATTTTGTAATTCAAATAACCTCTCGTGAATGCAGTTTTGTTGTTTAATCGACATTATTTGCTCAATTAGGAATCGTTCATATCAAATCCATAATTAAGCATAATCAGCAACAATGGCCATTATGGTTAAAAAATTGCCAAAAGATACTGGCCTTATCTCATAGGGTTAACGTAAAATAGCCAACTAACCAAAGAGGATGTAATGGCTAATATTTCTAAATTTGATCGCGATGACGTACTTGAAAGAGCAAAAAATCTGTTTTGGCAGAAAGGTTTTTTGGCCACATCAACGCGAGAAATTCAAACAACTATGGACATGCGACCAGGCAGTATTTATGCCGCATTTGGTAGTAAAGCTGATTTATATCAAGCGACACTTATTCGTTATGCTCAAACGGGCGAACGTAATTTAAATAATATGTTAGAACAACATGATCGTGCATGGGTTGGATTAACACATTATCTACGTGGGCTGATTAAACCATGCTGTGAAGGTTCACCCAGTGAATTGTGCATGTTAGTAAGGACGTTATCTGAATTAGATGAATCTCATCTAGATACATTAAACGTTGCCCGTGAGCAGCTCAATAAATTTGAACAACGATTTGCCAGTATTATTGACCAAGCCAAACTTGAAGGCGACTTACCTGCCCATTTAGACAGTCAACTCACGGCGAAGAAAATTCAAATCAACATTATTGGTTTGCGATCTTATTTAAAAGCAACCAATGACGTTGACACAGTGAGACAACAGCAAGAAGAGTTTTTTAAACAACTGGCTACTGCTTAAACACAAAAAAGCGCCTTATTGAGGCGCTTTTTTAATTCACGTTTTAACTCACATTTTAGTTAATGCCAGAATATCATGCTAACTATCGACTTCATGAGTAGATCGTCGCATCTCAAATTCAAATTCAAATTCAAATTCAAATAATAACAGCACTAACCATCGCAAATTGTATCAACACGGTTCAGTATCGTACAGATTACTTACGTGTCGCTCTTAACATCCACGCCGTTTTCTCGTGTATCCGCATACGGTCAGACACCAAGGCTACCGTTGACTCATCATCAGCAGCTTGTGCTAACTTAAGCACTTGTCGCGATGTTTTAACGACTTGCTCATGGCCTAGAGTAAGTAAGTCAACCATATCAGTAGAACTCGGCACACCTTCTACTTCTTTAATAGAACTCAGGCGCGCAAACTCTTTATACGTTCCCGGTGCGGCCACATCCAAGGTACGAATACGTTCGGCAATATCATCGACCGCTGTCGCAAGTTCAGTGTAATGTTCTTCAAACATTAAGTGTAATTCGCGAAAATGTACCCCGGTAACATTCCAATGGAAATTATGGGTTTGCAAATAAAGCGTGTAAGAGTCAGCCAATAAACTTTTTAAGCCTTCGGCAACTTTTAGTCGGTCATCTTTTTTTATACCAATATCGATGTCAGTCATTTTATTCCTCGTAAAGTAGAATTAATTAGTCATAACATTACAGCATTTGTATAAATGGTGATTACAAGCCAGCAAGATTAATAATAAACACCTCTACTATTAACATGTTGCTTACATTGTATCTCAGCGAGTATTTATCGTCGTTTTATTAAACCAATAAAAACACTCGCCGTTAAAACAAATATTACACCACTAATAAAACGGGTCTCAATTCAAATAAAGTGCATTTAGTAAAGCAAATGACTTAATTGAATGTCTACATAAATTAACGTCATAAACTCGCGTAAAATAAATCATTTCGAGTCAATCAATCGTGTTTTCGCTAACTCATCGTTAATGCTAGTGAGTATTTATACTAACATTACCACTTAATGGATCAACCGCTGGCCATTAAACTCTGTTAATAATTTTAGATTAATCTGCGTAACGGACATTGAAGCGGATCTCATATGGCTGCTCTACGCGGAAACAACACAAAATACATATATATGACCACCACAAGATTAATTAGCAACACAATCACACTGAGCAGGCTAAAGTGGCTCATCATTTCGTAAAGCTCAAAAGGTAAATAGATTGCGCCACTAAAAAGTGCAAACCATTGAGTCCAACGCATGTTATGCCATAAACCATAGGCTTCAATGAAGCGCACCAAAGTATATGCCGCAGCTCCTAATGCTAATAACGTCAGACTTGATTGCGATACCGATCCTATCGCTGCAATAAAAATACTCGGGTAATGACTTGCAGGGTTTAGGTGTAAATGCGTCACCCATTGTGTTGCCAACACCGACAAATTTATACCAGCATACGCATGTAAGCCTATTGCAACCAATAAAGCCAATACGCCTTTACTTGCTTCTAGCATCGCTATAGCTCGTACCCCTTTATCTGAAGGTATCATCTCTCGCGTTTCCAGTTTAAACAGATTGACCTATCTTAACGGCTGTTAATAACCACGCCTATGAATATTTTATCGATAAAAAAAAGCACTTCGGTTGAAGTGCTTAGTCAGCGAATGTCATCCAGTTTATGGTAGGGAATAACGTAAAATACGTTTAACCACTTGGCTATATTGACGTAAAAAAGGCCCTGTATGATAAGCAATCCCATGGCGGGCAAATATTGCCACCACTTGTGGCGCCACTTGCTGGTAGCGTGACGATGGTAAGTCTGGGAACAAATGATGTTCTATTTGAAAACTCAAGTGACCAGTAAATATATGAAACAATTTGCCACCGAGAATGTTTGACGACCCTAACGCCTGACGATAATACCATTGACCTTGAGTTTCATTTTCACATTCTGCTTGGCTAAAGGTATGTACATCGGTGGTAAAATGGCCACAAAAGATAATGGTAGACGTCCATAGATTGCGAATTAGATTAGCCATTAAGTTACCACATATCACCCACAAAAATAGTGGACCGGCCAGCAGAGGAAATAGCAGGTAATCTTTGATTAGTTGCTTACCACCTTTACTAAAAAAGCGACGTTTGAGCTCACTAGCATCAACTTTTGATGATCGGTCTTGTTTCTTTTTACCCATAAAAACACGTTCTGCAGCGAGTTCATGGTAAGACACACCCCATTGAAATAGCATACTTAAATTAACGTAAGTAATAAATTGCCATAGGTTTTTAACCCGCCACGAAAAATCATTCGACAAACGCAGCAAACCATAACCAAAATCACGGTCCTTACCTATTACATTGGTGTGAGTGTGGTGCTCGTAATTATGGATCCGTTGCCAACTTTTACCATCACAGGCGATGTCCCAATCAAACTGACGCGAGTTAATATGAGGATCGTTCATCCAATCATATTGCCCATGCAGCACATTATGACCAATTTCCATATTGTCGAGAATTTTGGCGCTCGCTAAGCTCAACACCCCCACAACCCAGCATAGTGGATGGATAAACCCGAGCATCAATAACACACGACCGCCCCACTCTAAAGCGCGTTGCCACACAATCACTTTACGAATGTAAGCAGCATCAGTGGCACCAACCTCGCTTAAAGTTTGGCGCTTTAAGTCATCTAACTCGTTAGCTAATAACTCAAAATTAATATTTTTATTCATCGATTTATAATTCCAACTCAAGTGGCGTCACTGCCTGAGAAATGCATAATTGGATCAATTGTTCACCTTGTTGCGATAGCTCACCGGTGCGTAAATTTCTAACCACGCCCGTTTTTTTCACACACTGGCATTGGTGACACACACCAATACGGCAGCCAAAATTGGCAGTTATTCCCTGTAGTTCTAAACCATTTAGCAAAGTATCGTTCGTTGCTAATATAAGTTGGGTTTGTTTGCCTCGCTGCGTTAACTGAATATGTTGGTGGCCGTTATCTGTTTGGGGCAATACCGGTGCTTGAAAGTACTCGGCTTGACGGTGTTGTGGCGGGTGATTAATGGCATCTAATTGGCAGTCAACATCTTGCTTAAACTTGCCGGGACCGCAGATCAACACTTGGCTCGCTGCTGGGCACTCCTGTAATGCAGCAGCTAAACTGTCGCCATTTTTACGCACCAACATTTTCACAGAGAGCTGAGGGATCTGTTGCGCTAAAGCAGTAAGTTCATCAACATATAAGTGCTCGCCGGCTTTAGCAAAATAGATGAGCTGAATAGGGCTTAATGATTGCAATACTGATCGTTCTATAGACAATGCCAATTGATGCAACATAGCCATAAACGGAGTAATACCACTGCCTGCAGCAACAAACCATAATGGGGTTTCAGGCAGGTCAACAACACTCTCACCTAGCACAAAATCACCTTGCGGCGCGCTTAAGTTAACATAACAACCAGCAGTGATATGCCGACTTAACCCTGAGGTAAAAGCGCCATTCGCGTTATGTTTAATGGTTAAGCGAATAACCCGTGTTTTGGGGTATTGAGCATGATGTTGTTCGGGCGACGACGAAATAGAGAAAGGCCGCGTCATTAACCGTCCATTTAGCTCAACCGTTAATAACACATGTTGGCCAGCTTTGGCTTGCGGCCAAGATTTTTGCGGAGCTAACTCAAGCTGTAATACATCATCGCGAAGCGGTTTAACTGACAAAACCTGGGCACGAAACCAGTGGGCTCGCCACGCAGGCTTAACACGTTGGATAAGCGGTTCGAAATAACTGCCTAATGATTCAGTATGAAATAAGGTTTTAGCAGTGACTTTGTTAAGTCGGGTCAATAAATTCATTTATAGCGTACACGTGTTAGCTCAATTTCAGCGCACGATTGTATGCTGAAATAACATCGAGGCGCAAGTGGCTGTTGACGCTATTTAACACATTATTAAAAAGGCGATTGAATGAGGCTTTAAATGACAACCCATTTCTAATAATAGAGATTATGACGATAAATAGTGGATATTGAGATGTTATCGAAATAGCAAATATAACGATTAAACACTCACGGGATAGCTTAACGGCGTGAGGTTTTAATTAAACTTAACGGTTTTTGGCATCGAAATGACACTGGTGACATCGGTTTAATCGCCAGGACCAGATGATCTTTCAAGGTTGTTTTTGCAGCGAATTGTTGGTTATGACTTAAATAAAAGCTACAAGGCAGAGGCTTTGTAGCTCTTATTTGCATTAAAAGCCGATAACACAGTAGAAATGACCAACAAACCCTGTCCGAAGGGTTCGGCTAAAAAATTTTACTCTTTGTTGAGCTTAAAAATGAACGCGAATAAGACCAATAACCAACGGAACCACAAACATAAATGATATGGTAACCAGCCCACCAAAGTCATTTAGCGCTGGTATATCGCCAATATTGTTAACGATATGCCATATAACACGCCTAAAAGAGTGCCGATGTGTTGTGGTGATTTTGTTGTCATATGATTAATGATTACTTTTGCTCTTGACCAAAGAGTCGTTCTACTTGTTTCTGCTCGTCTTCAGTTAACGAACCGTAATCTCTTGGGTATGACCAACCATAACCCCAGCGAAATTGGGTGGGTAAATATGGCGAGCCACCCACTCTTACACCGGCTAACATTAATAAAGCAATTTGCGGTTGGCCCACATTGGTAACACAGGCACGTAATGCTTTATCTGATGCGAGGCGTTCATCAAATGTGCCGCCCTTCCAATAGTCATAATCATGTTTTTGGCAACACGCTAACCATAATTCGCTTTGTTCAAACGTGCCATCTGGAAATGCGCTGCAACCATCACTAGTAAACGGTGCGAGTGTGTCCGCTGCGACAGGATTAATTAACATCAATGCACTGGCGATAACGATGGCAGCATAATTTAGGCGGTAATTTTTCACGTTTTGCATCCAGCTTATCATTAATCGACTATCATGATGCCACAGCAACCATGACACGAATAGAAAACAAACGTTGCGTCGTGGTTAAATCCTCTGTTACATCAATGGTTAACTAATAATGAACCTAGACGAAAAGCCACACTAATAAACCATATTAATGTACCAAATGAGCAAACCATTTTTGGTACGGTTGATACACGTCGTAAAGCCAATTAAAGACTGCGGTATACACTAAAATAAAGCCTAAAACCCCAGCTTCTAATATTAAGGTGTCAATCAGACTTAATGCCAAATACCATGACACTAACGGAATCGTCACCAATAACATACCGCCTTCAAACCCCAACGCATGCACAATTCTAATGCCAATTTTACGCTCAACTCTATTTGGGCCGATTAACTTATCAAACTGCAGGTTGTAAACATAATTCCAAAGCATTGCAAATAGCGTCAACCCTATGCTGACAAGTAACATATCTAATGGATTTTTTTCAATTAATAATGCACTTGCAGGGACAATAATGGCCATGGCAACGAGCTCAAAAGACACGGCGTGAAATACTCTTTCTCTTCTTTGCATGTTTATCTCTATTAAATGGTGACGTTTTCGCTATTTTCATCCAATATAAAGATACATTAAAGTTAGTAAGTATCGGTAAAAACGATATGTATAGTATTGAACAGCTTGAAGCGTTTGTGCTGACAGTTAACACAGGGTCTTTTTCATCGGCGGCTAGAAGCCTTAATAAAGCCCAGTCGGTTGTCAGTCAACATGTGATAAACCTTGAAATAGACTGCAATAGCGAACTATTTGATCGCAGCGGACGTTACCCACAATTGACACCAGCAGGGAAAAAACTACTGCCCCATGCTCAAGTATTACTGAGCCAGCATCAACGCCTGCGTGATTGCGCCCAAAGCCTAGACCAACAAGCAGTATCAGAGCTAACGATTGGTTTAGATGAAGGCATCCCGCTGCAAAAACTGTCCAATATTATTAATGAACTCGAAACTCAATTTCCAACTATCACGCTTGAGTTTTTAACTGCATCAAGTATTGATATTATCGATATGATTGACACAGATCGGGCTGTGACCGGGATTATTTTCAGTGAGTTAACGATTCCGAATCACATTGATTTCGAATCAATCGGGTCAATTAAGTTTGATATGTATGTGGCAAGTTCTCACCCTTTAGCACAACAGGTGTGTGATAATTTAGCCAATTTAAAATTGCACCGCCAACTGTTGATCCGTTCGCGAAATACTAAATCCAGTAGCTTTCAGTCAGCCATTAGCCCAGATGCTTGGTACGCCGACAATTACTATATATTGCTAGAACTGGCATTGCAGGGGCATGGTTGGTGTTTACTGCCCAATCATATTGCCAATAACTATGTTAATAGCGGTCAACTAGTTTTGTTACCGTCTGAATTTAAAGAGATTGGCTGGCAAGCGAATGTTGATGTTATACAGCACCATCGTTACAGTCACGAACCGGTATTTAAACAACTCAGGCATTCATTACGCCAATTATTGTCGTATTCAGCATGTTGATGAAACACTTTTAAAAATTGTTATTTGAATCCACAATAACCTCGTAGTTAATGACATTAAACGAGAAACCTAATATGCAACAGCATCAAAAACCTCTGTTTATTTCACACGGCTCTCCTATGATGGCTGTTGAAAACAGCAAAACATCTCGATTTTTACAACAATTAGGCCAGCAGCGGCCTGCACCTAAAGCTATTGTGGTGTTTTCTGCCCACCTCGATGTCGCTGACGATGTGGTGATCACCGCCGGGGCGCAACCAGAAACCGTTCATGATTTCTATCGTTTTCCTGATGAACTATATCAAATTCACTACCCTGCGCCAGGAGAGCCTGTACTGGCTCAGCAAATTGCCAACACGTTTACTAACGCTGGCATCAAGGTGAATTTAGACCCAACACATGGCTGGGATCATGGTGTATGGATCCCATTGAGATTAATGTATCCACAAGCAAACATTCCTATCGTACAAATATCCATTAACACCCGTGTTAGCGCTGAAAAAAATTATCAATATGGACAATTACTTGCGTCATTAAAACACGATAATATTCTCATATTAGGTTCGGGTGGAATAAGCCATAATTTAAGCGAGGTTTTTCGTCAGCCTAAAACACTAAATGGCGTTGATATGATGAATCAATTCACCAAATGGGTTGAAGAAAAGCTAGCAAATAATGATACCCAATCGTTATTAAACTACTTACAGCTCGCACCATTTGCTAAGTTTAATCATCCGACTCAGGAACATTTTTTACCGCTTATTGCTGTTTTAGGGGCGAGCGAAGCAAGTGTTGCTAAAAAAATACATCAAGACGTTGAGTATGAATTGTTAGCACTCGATGCTTATTCATTTAATTAAACACGATGTGTTAAGTAATAGGGATAGAGTAAAATATTTAAGCTCATGTATTAGTAGAATTAATCATAAATTTTGAATAAAAAACGCGCAGTTACATGCCGATAATTCAAACACAATGGACGTCGTTGGTAATTCATCATAAACTGCGTTTATGTTTATATTTCATTGTCGTTACATTTATAAGCACTCGCTAAGTATTTTTTTTGGTAAAATATTGATCTTCATTAAGTTATCACGCTTATATTGCAGCACTATATACGCTATATTATTAAAAATGTCGTACTATAGCAGTACTATAACTGTACTTTGACTCGCATCGCTCATACGTTGAAAATAGCCCCAAGGAACCGATTTATGCTGATTGAACATGACATTACTGACGTTTGTGTTGGAATGTATGTAGTCGAAATAACCGAACCCAAAGATACTTTTTCGCTCACTAAACCTGGTGTGCTTAAAAGCGAAAAGGTTATTGAAGCATTAAAACGTAAATCAGTTACCAAACTACTCATTGATACCAGTAAAGCTGAAGTTGATGTCGCAACAATTGAGCAAAATATCAGTTGGCCTAAGCCTCAAGCGCCCCGAAAAGTGACGCCTGTACGCACCGATGTGAAAGCAAATTTCTTTAATCAAGAAATAGTTAGAGCGCGCCAAGTGTTCAATGAATCAAAAGACATTCAGAAAAAGCTGTTTCATAATGCGCAGCACGGTCTTCCGTTAGACATGGATCCGGTACAAAAGATCACCTCAGAATCAACCGATTTAATTTTTAATAATCCCAATGCCCTATCATGTGTGATAAATATTCGTAATAAAGATGAATATTTATTAGAACACTCTGTGTCTGTCTCTGTTTTGATGACCATGTTTGCCGTCTATAAAAAAATCGACAAAGACATAGTTAATCAACTGGCTATTGGCGCATTTTTACATGATGTTGGGAAAATCATGATCCCCGATCGGATTTTAAACAAACCAGACAAACTGACCGATGAAGAGTTTCATATTATGAAAACTCATGCCAGTTACTCGATTGAAATTATGAAGAATACCCCAGGCATCAGCCAACTAAGTTTAGAAGTGGCAAGCTTACATCATGAAAAACTCAATGGATTGGGTTATCCATTTGGCGTACCAGCAGAAAAAATTACCCTTTATGGGCGCATGATCAGCATATGCGATATTTTTGATGCGCTGACTTCGCACCGCTGTTACAAGCAGGGTTATGCCCAAGTGAAATCGTTCAGTATTTTGCGCGCGTTAGCTGAAAAAAATGAATTGGATAAAGACTTAGTCGACCAGTTTATTCGTTGTATGGGAGTTTACCCTATCGGTTCAGTGGTTCAACTTGAGTCAAATAGACTCGCTATTGTTGAAGGTCATAACCCAAAAGACCCTATCCGACCATTAGTCAGACCTTTCTATCATTTAAAACCAGACCGCTTTGAAGTAGGAAACAAAATTGATTTAGCGACTGTCACTGATGACTTAATTGTTAAGTGTGTACGTGCTGATGATTTTAATCTGAACATGGAACAAATTATTGAGTATTTAGCGCACGAAGGCTAATCCACTCCCGCTTTTTAATTGATTGTTTTATGTACTAAGCTAACGCGAATATTAAGCGTGTTGCGCCTTTGGCGGACTTTTCACCCCTAGGTGTTTCAATTCAATTAAATGTGAGTTATTACGGTCAAAATCCTTAATATCAAAAACTTAATCAATAGCTGTTATTTGGATTTAGACATAATTTTAAGTCCAAATAAATACCGCGTAACGTTAAACGGCCTTATCAACCAATAACATAGCAATGCACACACTATAAAAGCACTCAATAATAAACTTACCGATTTAATTGCGATTGAAGCTTGCCACTGCACAATATAAAACGCCAACATCACAATCACAGTTTGATGCAAAATATAAAACGGGTAGATCAATTCGTTGGTTTGATGCAGCCATGTTGGCGTA
>TARA_R110001592_G_scaffold352980_1_pt1 | contig 10450 bp, 7 predicted proteins | sample TARA_R110001592 | Tara Oceans TARA_R110001592 (sample SAMEA4398387) | marine metagenome | biome: Polar Biome; feature: [SRF] surface water layer (ENVO:00010504); material: water (ENVO:00002006), including particulate matter (ENVO:01000060) such as... | depth 5 m | reverse complement strand
TAAGACATTGCATTTTGTAATCTATTTATTGGACCTTGTAATGATTGACCTCCAATTATTTCAACTGTCATACTTACATTTGCAATCATTGGTTGTACACCTATACCTTCAGGGTTTAAGTCCCATTGTATTCCTCCGTCCTCATAATTTATACCTAAACTGTTAGCAACTACTTTTGTATATAAAAAGTCCCCTATTCTTAAAATAAGAACTGGTGGTCTACCAAATGCTAAATTATCTGCTTTACGTGATTCTTTATCACTATAAACACTATTTCCTTGTCTCATACATTGTTGTAGAAATGTAAGTCTAGTGTTTAACCCCTCTGGTGTGTTTGAGTGGAAACCAGGATGAAAATATTTTATTTTAGGACTAATATTATCATAGTAGTTTGGATAATCCTCATCTATAATATCAAAATAAGTAGTCTCATTTATAAATAAATTCTTTATTAAATTCTTATCATTTTTAAGTCTTTCTAATTTAGCTAACTCCTCCTTATCTTCTTCTGACACATCACCACTTTCTTCATATGAAATAGATATCTCTACCCTTCTATCAATAACTGCTTGTTCATTGTCTTTATCTGCCCCATCAGATGCAACAGCTTCACTTTCACCAAAAGGTACAGTTTCAAAAAGAATATCTTTATTAAATTCTTTAAGAAAAGATTTTGCACTTAATATTCTTTGTGCACTTAATATTTGGTTATCTGCAAAATCTCCAGATGCAGAGGCATATCCATTAATAGTAACATTATATGTCCCACCTGTTTTAGATAAAAACTCACCTATTTTACTAGTTGTACTATTATCTACTGTATCAATATATGTTGAGTTTAAGTCGGTTTCATATGTTGTTGGTGGTAGTGTTGTTGAGTTATTTTCAAAATAAATGTTAAATTCTTCTTGTGATGTAGTAACTGAACTTGACTTTCTTTCATTTTTATTTAACTCTTTTTCAATTTCTTTTTTTGTTGATTCATCTATATCATTACTCGTTGCAATTAAATCTAATAATTGTTGTGGTGTTTTAATTCCAGCAAAAAACTTTTCTAATTCATTATCTTGTTTTCCTCTATATTCATTAATAACTCTAGGGTGATCAACTACAATCTTAAATTTAAGTTGCCCAGTTCTTTTTGTGTTGTTATAAGTATATAATGGTTCACCCCTACCTATAAAATTTGTTTCAGTCCAATTGGCAGATATATTTTCATCAAAACTTAAATCATATGGTGCAAACCACATAATTCTACCTTTCCTACCATTTATTAAATCACCAGGTCCAATTTCTTGTAGTGGTAAATCAGTTAAATTATCTGACCAAGCTAAATTTTCTATAGACAGCATATATTTCTTAAATGTTGTTTTTGACTCCTCTAAGTAAGGATAATGTTTTACCATACCATTACTTTGTAAAACACTCAATGATGATTTACTACCATCAACAGAAAAACCAGGTTTAGAATCATTTTTAGTAAATAAACCACTCTTTCTAATTGCGTTTTGATATGAATAACCTTTCTGTAGCTGTTCTCTTTCAGAACCATCGGAAGATTTTAACCAAACCCTAGCATAGTCACCACTATCATTTTTAATTGCATTACCTCTACTAATGTTGGTATACTGTCCGTCTCTTTTTTCCTTAAAGAATTTTTTTGTCAAATTAATAAAAACATCTGATTCAGAAAATTGATCTGCGATGTAGTTAGTCTTTGCAAGTATTGTTTGTTCAGGAAATATAGTTTCAGAATTAGGTTCCCAAACAAAGTTTTCTGGTGGTCTTACCTCTACATTTTCTTCTTGATTATTGAAATCATCAGAAGTGAATGTTTGAGTCATTCCATAGGTAACGTTTGTTGATTCTGAATTACCTATATAATATCTACTATTAGTCGCCCTATCAGGAAGTAAACCAAATAATCTAGGACTACTATAATCAGGAGAATACCCATTTAAGTCTAAGTGTGAAAACAATGAATTTTTTTGTCCACTACCTGTCCTTTTTAATAGTTCTTTCATCCTACCCTCTGTAGGTAACCCTATTTCTGATGATACTCCTAATTTTACTAATAACTTATTAACTGCGGTTTTTATTTTACCCCAATTAGCTTTTGCTGTATTATACTCTTGCCACCCAATTGCACCATTTGGTATTGTACTTATTGGTAATTCGGTTCCTGTAATTCTATTAATTAGTTCTACACCCTTTCCCACAATTGTTGTTGGTACTGTAATGTCATAGTTCCTTTGTACTAATTCATTCCCCTGTAAAATATTTAGTGGGTTGGTATTAACTCTTTCTACCGTTTCATTAATAACTGCTTGTGAAATTCTTTCATTTAATAAGAACTCTAATCTTTCAGATGCTAAATTACCTAGTTGAGTATCGAAATTAGAAGTTCTGGGAGAGTCAATTGCAGTAAATGGATTCTGTATACCTATTGATGAACTAAATCCAATGAGACCAAAGTTTTGGGTTGTGTAGTCACCACCATGTATATTAGATACTTCTATGTTTGGAGGGAATACTGTATATTCATATACATCATCGATATCGAAATATTTATTGTAGTTTAATAAATCGTTCCTATCCTCTATTTCATCATTCTTAATTTTATCTTTGTCTAATGGAATATTCTCTGCTTGATTTGGTAATCCAAAAATAGTATTACCCATTTCTTCCTGAAAACCTTGTAAACCACTTTCTATAACTGTGTCTGTTACTGGTGGTGGTAAATTTCTACCTAATAAACTATTTCTAAGTTCTTCAGTAGTTTTCCAAACACCATCTACATAAATATTTTTATTTAATATTCCTTTAGGCATAAAAATTTCTTTTTATTATAAATATCATGTAAGAAATTTCCCGGGATAAAATATAATATATCTAGAATAATATATTATATACTAGTTATATATTCTTAACTAGTCTTGTTTTTCTTGTTATAATTACTTGTTTTTTCTTGTAATATTTTCTTGTTATAACATATACAAGTCATGTCAAACTTTTTTGGAAAGTAAAGTGTATTGTGAAAAGAAATTTAATTATTTATTAATTAAAATTCTGAAACGTAGTTTATTGCACCAGGAGTCCCTTGTCCAGATTGGGCTAATGTACTTGCACCTTGTATTATATTACCTACAACCATTTTATTAATCTGTGATTGTTGTTGAGGTGTAAGTGCTACTTGACTATTTTGACCATTATTATTTAGTGATATTGGAGAGTGATTTATAGTACCATTAACACTTACTTTTTGTGGTTTACTAAGTTGACTACCTAAATTTTCTATAAAGGCTGAAAGATTATTAATTGGTGTAGTGAGTTCATCACTTATACCTGTAGTCAAATCTGAGACCTCCATTTTTATATCTCTAACAATTGATGTGTTATTTAATGTGGTAACAGTACTACCAGCTAAATTATTTACTGCTTGAAATGGTTTTTTTAATGTCTGATCTATTAAAGAATAAACATCCAATGTACGTATTAATTCAGATTTAAGTGCTGCTGTATTTGCCTCTATTGTTTCAGTATTAGTCATTGTAGCTTGTGCCTGTTGTCTCATTGTTTGTTGTTGACTATCACCTAACGATGCAATTTTCTTAGCGTCTTCTTCAGTAAGTTCTGCAATATCTATTTGTTCACCACCAACATCAACCTTAAATTTACCATCTTTCATTTGAGCCATACCCGCTATGGTTTCTCTCATATCATCATCTGTGATATTACCTGATACATTCATTTTAAGGTCTTTAATCTTACTGGATTGTATAGACATATCAATAAGATTATCTTTGGAGATTCCTAATTGTTCTGCCGCAAATGATAGTTGTTGTCTAGCTTCTGCAGGAAGTTCATATTGTCCACTTTCTTGATTAAACTCAACCATATTTTCAGTCATACCCTGAAGTTTCTTAGCCAATTCTTCAGGTTTATTTCTAGCCAAATACATTGTCTCAAAAGGATCACCAAATGCTTGTGCAATATCACCACCCATTAATTGTAGTTGAGCTGCCGCTTCAATAGCTGCTTCAGGCTCATAAAACTTATCTGCCATACCTAACATATCAGATATGTCCATTCTCATCTTAACTGCAAGTTGTGCCATCTCAGTCATAGCTTTTACACCACCTCTGAAAGACATTCTTTGCATAGATTCCATATTTTGAGTAAGAACCTTTAATACCTTAGTTGAGTTGACACCTAATTTATTAGAACTATGAACAATTTCTTCTAATAGTTTATGAGAATCATCAATACCGTGACCCATTAATGTAAATCTCTCATATAATTTAGATGCTTCACCAACAGCAATACCTGTTGACTTACTAAACGCAATCATATTTTTTAAGTTCTCAGCACTTAAAATATTTTGTCTTCCAGATTGTTCTGAAAAATTTTTATACGACTCTGCTATTTCCTTAACATCTCCTCCCATTCTTTGAATGTCAGGTAATGCAGCCTTAAAGTTTTCACTTACCCTTAATGATTTATTACCGGTAATACCAAGTTCTCTATTAATTCCAAGATATGAGTCTGCAATTTCCTGAGAAAGTAGATATTGAAACTTAGTATTAGTATAGAAATACTTCATTTCTTCTGCAGAATCAGTAATTTGATTTTTTATATAGTTAGTGGCACTACCAGCTTCATTTATAGTGTCCCTAACTTTAGCCATATCTTCTTGAAGTGACTTAATATTATCTTTATCTGCTGGAGAGAGAGTGGTTTTTGAATTTAACTCAGTAATTTTCTTTTTTGCTTCAGACAATTCTTTATTGGCTGCAATAACACCAGCAATATTGATATCAATTTTTTGACCTTTAAGACTATCAATTTGACTTCGTAACTTTTTTATTTCATTTTCAACACTCATAAAACTTTATATTAATCAACTTCTTTAATATTAGCAATTTGTAATACAATATTTTTTAATGTTTCTACATCACCTGTTTTACTACTTTTTTGTTTTGTCTCTACAGGAGTAAACTCATATTTAAGTTCATATATTGATTTAGGTAACTTAAATGATAAGATTACATCTTTTAAGTCATTCTTTATAAAAATTTTGTTATCCTTACCTACTATAGTGAGTATTTGATTTTTTTCATCATATATTGATTTAAATCCTTTTGAACTACCAACATTAATAGATTCACCATCAAAATCACCCTTAAACTCAATTTCATCACCTTTAAGGTATACATTCATTTTTACTATGTTTGTAGAATCATCGGTTTTTATACCCGTATTACTAGTATAAGAAAGAGCCTTTCTTAAATTATCTCCAATAGATGATACATCTGCAGTGGTAACAACATCAGGAGTAGTTGTAGTGCCTTCTTCTTGTTCTAAGATTAGATTATCTAATTTGGTAATTAATCCCTCTACAATTTTTGATTGTTCTTTAATTTTTTGGTTTAAGTCCATAATAGCAATGTTTATATATTATAAATATATTAAACATCAGTATTTTCTGGTGAAAGGGCTTCTTGTAAATTTTGAAGCATGAATCTTCTTATATAAACGGGCATTATCATTATATCACTATATGTATAATTTCCCACTTTAATAAGGAAATTAACTTCTTTAAGCATACTTGGTAAGTAATTAGAGTTCAGGCCAGAAAAAATCTCTTGTGAATCTAAGAAATGTGTCAATCGACTCACCCCCAGGAATCGAAGCTTTTACACTTAAATCCATACCCGGTTCATTATCAGAAATAAACTTTCTTAAATGTCTGGCGTCTAGTATAGGTAACCTTTTTAATATATTAGATATTTTTAATGGGTCTCTCTCTCCCTCAATTTCAGTAACTTGTTGTTCTAACTTAATCATAACTCTTTCAGAAACTTCACTACCGTACCTTTTTTGTCTATCTTCATCTATAGTGTCAATGATTGTCTCATCTTTACCTGTGGTAAATCTAAACTTCACTAATAGACCTTTATTAGGTAACCTAAATTCGAATTCACCATTATTATCTGGTGATATTTCTAACTTCTTTTGTTTTAATTCTGCTAGGTTAATTTCACCAACAACAAAATCATTTGAGTTACTATCATAAACTTGTTGTGAATACATCTCACCATACCCAGTTGCTCTTAACCATATGAGTATTGCCAATCTATCTCCTTCCAATAAATCTTCTGTTGGAAACCCTAAGTCTTTTACTTTTCTTTCTAATAAAACAGATAAAAACTTACCGTTTTGTGATAAGTTAGGGGATGTAAGTATAGTCTCATCCATTGCAGTTAAGTATTCAACATTAACAGTTGATTTTTTATTTGGGTATAGTAATCCTTGTGATGGTAATTCTAACACATCATAAGGTACCTTCAAATCATCAGGTACATAGTTCTCTGAAATTGTACTCACATTTTCCATATATAAAACATTTTAATTTATTATTATAACTCTAATAATAAATATCTATAAGTAAATTTTTGATACTAATACTTAGTAATTAGTATTCTTTATAATATCACCAAGAATATTTTTAAGATTTTCAGTTTCTTTGTCTACTACTTGTTTAACTACTGTTTTAGCTGTAACTTCATTACCTAAATAATCTACAGATTCTTTAAGTGTTTTAAGTGCGTCTAATACAATAAATCTAATATCAATATTTTTAGGAATAAGTTTACGTGAAATATTTAAGGTTAAAAACTTCTCTATAAGAGATAAAATTTTCTTTTCCTTAGATAATAATACTAATAAAACATCTTGACCTAATATTCTTGTTGTGTTATCTGCAACACTGGATATTGTTGATATTAATTCAGTAAGACCCGGATCTGGAGAAGCACCTAAAATTGATTGTATTAAATCTTTAAGATCTATAGAAATATTTTTTTGTAATTTTTCTATAGTATTTTTTGGAGAATTAGATGACATAGCATCTTTTAGTTTATTTGTTCCACTTTTAATTTGTTTAACATTTCTGATGATAGAAGGGACTGCAACTAACATATCACCAGCAACTGGTACTGCAGAAAATAAATCTCTCAAAACATCACCACTAATATCTGAAATTACATTTTCATTAAATAATCTCTTATACTGACTTTCTGTAATTATTATCTTTTTCATAGTTCTTTATTTATATTCCTAATTTTCTTAAAATTGCGTCTTCACCCATATCTTTTAATGCTTCACCGAACTCATCTCTAACTGCCTTTTTACCTTGAGGACTATCGATAAACTTTTGGAACTCAACACCTGTAGCTTTTTCACCATACTTAGCTAAAACCCCATCAACATCATCTTTAGCTTTTTCACCAAATACGAAAGTTAAAAAATGACCCCATAGTTTTGTATAACCTAATGTATTTCTTAATGGAGATGCACCCGAAAATAATGAGGTTGTACCCTTAAATCTTTTTGCGTTACCAACACCTCTAAAGGCTTTACCAGATCCTGATAGGGGTGTTATTAGAGTTAAGAAATTTTTACCCATAATTTTAATAGCATCTTTTGCTTTTATTGTTTTACCTGCTAACTTCCACTGAGAACCAACTTTATTAGGTACTTTTTTACCAAGTTGTTTACCGGTTTCCTTAAAAATTGATACCCACTCATCAACTAATTTAGATAATTGTTTACCACCGGGTAGATTTTTTACTGTATCAACCAATTCTTTAATACCCTTTAATACATCATCACCAAATCCCTTAAAAAATTTAATAAGGTTTTCACCAAACTTACCACTACTACCTATCTTATTAAGAGACGCAACAATTTTAGGGACTTGTTTAGTTTTCAAAGCAGCATTTAATGGTTTTATAATAGGACCAGCCATTTTTGCTCCTAACACAACAGGCTTTGCAAGAGCATCACCAATATAAGGGATAACAGAAACAATAGATAACATACCGAATAATACTTCACCTTGACTAAAATATGAAACTGCATTTAATGCATCTATAATACCTGTTGGATCGAATATACCAGCAATATCACCAACAAGGTTATACCACTCAGACTCACTAATATTTTTACTTTCACTAATAATACCCTTTTTAAGTTTATTAGGGTATTTGTATTCTAATATTGTTAAGAATAATTCTCTATCATTCGGTGATAGGTTTTTTAGTATTTCTATGCTGTTGTCCTCTATACTTTTATTAGATAAAAGAGTTTCATATTGACTTTCTGTTATGATGATTCTTTTCATATTATTGTAACATTCTAATTATAATATCTTTTAATTGATCTGGACTAACTTCAGTACCATCTTTTAATTTGACATTATCTAAAGTGTTGGTACCAACACTTTCAATATCTGAAATTATTTCATCACCCTCATCTTCTAAATATGAGTTTTTAATTTGATTTAATGCTGGCATTAATTGTTTTGTTCCTGGATCTTGATATCTTTTTGAATTAAAGTGATACACTATATCATATACGTATTTTAAGTCATTGGTGTTGACAATCCCATCTAAAGCGTCTACAAGTCCTTTAACGCCCTCTCTTCTTTCAGCAGATCCATCCATTTGAGGGATATTATTCCAAAAACCACCGGCACCAGTTATACAACTGATATTTGTTATAACACCATTCTTATCTACACAACTTTCATCTTTCTTCGTATCATCTACAGAAGTTTCTTCAGAACTCTTTGTGTCTTCAATATTGATATCATCACCATTACATTTATAGTTTCTCTTTTCTTTGGTTTTAATATCATAACATCTCCCATTATTATAGAATTCAATACCATCTATACTGAAACTAATAGAACCATCTTTACTACTCTTTTTAACTTCCCTATTAGGGTGTTTATAAACACAAGGATAGTTATCCCATCCTTTAGGCACTTCTTCAGTATCTTCTACTTCTCCTTTAGGTACTTCTCCTTTAGCAGCTGATGTTTTAGAACTATCAGTTGTACTTACACTACCATCGATATCTGCTATTGCTTTCTCAAATTTTGTATTTAACGAACTACTAAAAGGTTTTACTGAACCATCAGCTTTTTGTAATCCCCAAGCTTCTACAATTGTATCTTTAATGTCAAATGTAGTAACAGACTCAAATAAAGACTTTCTGTTTAGTTTAGATTCTTTAATATATGTTGCAACAACTTTACCATTTTTATCTTTTTTAACTGCCTTTTTAGGGTTAATTAATTCATATGTATACCCTTCTTGTGAACCACCATATTTTTTTAATGGTTGCGTAAAATCACCCTTAGATGGTACACCAACTGCAGCAGCTTCCTTACCTTTTTCCTCTTCTTTATCTTTAGTTGATTCTTTCTCTTCTGGTGATACCTCTTTTTTAACTATTTCACTTAAATCAGTTATTTTATATATAAGATATTCTTTACCACTCTTAAATTTATCATTAGTAATCATTTCAGTTTCGATATCTTCATTATCTTTACCTAATTTTACTTTGAAATATGATTTAATAAGTAAATCTGATTCTTTTTTAGATTCCTCGTCTGCAGTTTTACCTTCACCTAAAGAAACTAACATAAAACTATTTTCTGCATCTTTATGCCCATATAATTTATAGTCTTCACCTTTTTTGAATAATAACTTTCTCATCTTAAAGGCTTTAGGATTTTCCTGATAAGCGCTCCATAATTTACTAGCCTTCTCATTAAATTCCTTTTCTATTTTTTCCTTCTCTTCTACAGATTTTACCTTTCTCAATTTTCTTTGGAGTTTTCTCTCTGCTCTTTTTACACCTTTATCGTATCTTTTCTTTTGTCTTTCTTGTTCAGACAATATATTTTCTTCACTTTCTACTAAGTTACCGTGTAACCTTTCTTCTGTAAAAAGTTGTTTGATTCTGTTTGATTGTTCGTTAATATTTTTCATATGAATTAATCTTTTTTTATAAATATCTGTATAAACAAAAAAAGCCCTCCAAAAAGGAGGGCTCTAATTTTATTATAATACTTTATTTTACTTTAGAATACGTTGATTGCTCTGTCGAATCTAATAGTACAAGTAATGTCTGCTAAATCATTAGAACTATAGTCTAAAGAACCAAAGTCAGCATCATTTAACTGAGTACTTTGTAAAATCCATTTTTGTACAACAACACCAGTTGGGTCTAACATTTCTAATTCCACATCTTTCTTATAACCTGCAGCATAACCTTGTCTACCTGTTACTGATTCAGAGTGTAGTCTAACCCATTCCATTAAAGCTTGTGTAGCTGATGGTCCGATTGGATCTCTAAACGTTATTTGCATTGAATCCCAAGTAAATCTACCAGCAACGAAAGTTGAGGTGTTTAAGAAAGGAATTTCTGTTTCTGTACTTGTGTATTTTGGTCTTGAGGCTGATGATATCCACCATTCTTGAATACCCAACTCAGAAGGAAATCTAAATATAAATCGATTCTTCTTTAACGGCTCGTAAGGAACGGGCATTCTCATTAACATATCTCCCATAATTCTATTGTTTTAATTTTTTTTCTT
>TARA_R110001592_G_scaffold148648_3_pt1 | contig 10457 bp, 5 predicted proteins | sample TARA_R110001592 | Tara Oceans TARA_R110001592 (sample SAMEA4398387) | marine metagenome | biome: Polar Biome; feature: [SRF] surface water layer (ENVO:00010504); material: water (ENVO:00002006), including particulate matter (ENVO:01000060) such as... | depth 5 m | reverse complement strand
ACGAAGAGCGGGTTAGTTCTTGACCCTGTTTAATCCTCAGCCCCTCTCGTGTTAGTCACGAGGGGGGTTTTTTCTATCTGGATAACAGGAGCTTCCTTACTTCGCTGTTTATTATTTTCTTTCTACTCATTTCATAGAACAAGGATCTATCTACGTGGACGTTCATTTCTCTCAATAGGTCCGCCCTGTCGGCTAAATTCAGGTTCATCAACAAGAGATCCTGGGCGGTTCTTCCGTATCTCTTGTTAGTGCGCCTTCTCTTGTATTCAGCATTGAATCTATCTCCCTTTCTTCTGTCTTCAGCTCCACCTAGCATCAGGCGTTTGATTACACCAATTTTCTCCGCCTGGCTCTTGCCCTCCATTTGAGCGTCGTATTGCTCTTGGGTTGACTCGGTTACGCCCTTCCTGAACGGTTCAAAGTCCATACCTTTAGTTATCCTGAAGATATCGGCGCTTCTTACTCCCGCGCTCTTCATTAGGTCAATCTTTTCATCCCTGCCATACCCAAACGAATCAAGTCTGTTGTAGGACTCTTCAATTCTATCGAAGGCGGCCTTGGAATTTTCCACGGCCTCCTGGTAGGACCTTTCGATCTGTTCTTCGGTCATCTTGCCTTCTCCGAACTTATGCTTGAAGTCAGTGCTGTAGTTGCCCCTGGCGTCAGAATATCTATCAACGAAATCCTGGATTCTCCTTTTGGCCATTTGGTTGAAGTCAATCTTTGTGAACCTAGCTCCGACCTGTCGAAGCAGAACTTCTGACATTGTGAAGTCACCAGTTCCATCTATCGAACCCTGCAGGTTCTCCAGCTCTCGCATTACACCTGGCTTGAATGTCTCAAATATTACAGAACTGACCCTTTCCTTGAAGGATTGAAATCCTTCTGCTGTAGATATCTTCTCTCCGTATATGTTCCTGTTATCAATGGCGCGCATTACGTTTTGATTGATGAAAGTACCTTCGCCCATTAGTTCCTCGGAGATCAGTCCAGAAAGGGTCTTGGTTGTGTCGTATTCATTCTCTTTGCCTTGCGAAGCTGCATCAATGACAGCTGAAGCGAACTGCGTAAGGGTTGCATGCGGGAAGAGGTAACTGGTCATCGCGAAAGTCCCCTTTTTGGTATCCTTGTCGATAGTAGCCATGAAGTCCTTGTCTCTCATGTAACTGAATCCGAAGAAAGCAAAGTCGTCCCTCTCTTGTGATCCATCTAAAGCTTCTCCTTGAACTCCTGGAACCTTCTCTACGCCCCTAGACAAGAATTCCTTCGCCCCTGCGGAGGCGGCAAGGATCCCCACTAGCATCCCAGATCTTTTTAGTCCTTCGTTTCGCACTGCATTTATGGCGGCGGCCCTCTGAGCTTCATTTGCTGGAAGCTCTATGTCGAACCTCTTAAAGAAACTAGCGCCGTGAATCATCTCTCCAGCAATCCTAGCCTGGTTCATTGTGTTCCTGGCTAGCTCAAGCGTAAATGTAACAAAAGGAGGCAGTAGTCCCCTCCTTGAAAGATACTTACCAAGTCTACTTGTTCTTTCGTAGTTCTGGTAGGTGTCGTTCGTGATGGAGGCAGCCATTCTTTTGACCTGCCCATCGTCCAAGTTTACGCCGTTTTTGACCAGCTTCTTTTTTATCATCCCCTGGTTGGACTTCCAGATGGCGTATCTTGTTGCACTGTCCGTAACACTATAAAGCTTGCCCATTGTCTTGGTCATGCGCTCGGCAAGATTGCCCACCTTGCCATTTCTGATGGCTGCAGCGACTTCATTGGATGCGATACTGGCATTGCCAATGCCGTATTCATACATTTCATCTACCTCTGAAACCAACTGCTTCCTGTAGGAGGCTTCTTGTTTCTTGGTTATCTTGCCTGCGACATTTCCAATGGAGGTTCCCTCAAGTTCGGATAGAGCTAGTCTAGCCCCCCTGAAGTAATCCTTACTAAATATATTTACTCCATTTGAAGCAGCCGAAATAGCTCCGCCGATTGCATTGACCGCATAGGATGGAGGATTGTATATAACCTTTACAGCTTTAGAGTAAGCGACCATGCTGCCGAAAGCTTGATTGACGAACCCAGCGGTTCCTTCTGCCATCATTTCGGAGAACTCCGACTCGTAAAGTTTGCTTACCGCGTGCGCAGTTTCTGTCGGAATATAAAGCTGCTTTCCGTCTGAATCAATTCCCTTCATGCCTGGGAGTACCAATTCGGTGAAGCCAGGCTCCTTACGGGTCCTTATCTGATTGGTGCTCTTCAGGCCGTTAACTACAGCAAGGTTAGACTCTATCTGGGCTATGTGCCTCCTGGAGTCCCTCAACCTGTATTTAGCCTGAGCTGCTGGTTTCTGTATACCTGCGGTGACTTCACCTAGGAACGCTCTTTCGGCTGGACCTGGCAGGTGCCCCTCTAGCTTCATCTCGAATCTCCCTGGTAGGCTAGCTACAAGCGCCTTTTGAGACATTCTTTTGTCCTTTGCTCGCATGCTATCTAGATGCTTGAAGTGCGCATCCACTTCTCCTTGGATCTTCTTGGCGACCTTATCGTCAGAGATATCCTGACCAGCATCCTTAGCTTTTCTTTCAAGGCCAGAAAGCACTTCAGCTTTGGCAGCAGCTTCCTGGGCCTCGGTCGTAGTAAATTTTTTATCAGTGAATGCTTTGTAGGTAGCGGTGTCATACTTTCTGTATCCCCGCTGTATCTCCTCCTGCATTCTTGTCATTAGCGCTTCCTTCTGAGTTTTAGGAAGAAGATCGAATTCATCGGTTTCATCTAGAATGTCGTAGAGATCACTCATCGCCTTAATCTCAATATCCCTCATTGCATTGAGGTCTCCAGCTATGGACTCCTTGGCCAGCTTGTCTGACATCACGCCTCCATCCATGAAGTCACCTATGTCTTGCTTTAGGTCTTCCCTTTCCAAAACAGCCTTCGTGATTTTGGCATCCAGTTTTGTGCTAAGCGCTTCAGCCCGCTGCATGTCGTTTTGAAATTTAAAGTAACCTTCTCTAGCGCCCTTACCGATCTGTTTCGCTGGGGCGATATAATTAAGTCCCCGTATTAGTGCATTCCGAATTGGAGTCTCGGACTGAGATAGCTCGTTAGCGATGAACTCCCGCTGGAGTCTGTCCTTCGTTTTTGTTATCTGCCTTGCTGTTGCGTCCTTGCCCAGGATGGGAGAAAGAACGCCTGCGACGGCTTCATCGGTAAGCTGATCAGTGGCTATGAGCTCATCAATCTGCTTGGCACTCTTACCAATCATTTTATGAGCGGTGCTGAAATATTTAGCGTCTATGCTTCCTAGGCCTCTGCCCATAAGACCGCCAGTTCCCATCGCCAGTAGGGTTCCCTTTGCGTCTACTTCGCCCGTATCAATGACGTCCCCTAAAGCTCTTTCACCTGCAGCAAGAGCTGCCCCCTTGATCATCTGGCTGTTAGCTGGGTTAAGGTTTACCCCCTTGCCCTTTAAGTCTACTGTATTAACTGCACCAGCAGCAAGTATTCTACCCAGGCTTAGGTCAGCGGATCCCTTGTCCTCGAAGCCTACTTGGGCAGCAGCGCTACCGATGGCTCCAGACATGAACCTAGCGGCTGCACCAACAAAGGGTATTTTCTTCTTGAGGAATTGAGCGGCAATCTCTCCTCCTATACCGAAACCTATTTCAGTCGCAGCTGATCCAGCAATCTGCCCAGCACTAAGAGGAGGTCTGTCAGGAGCGCCCTCCGAGTCAAGTTTAGTTTCTTCTTCGGCATCGATTTCTTCTGGGTCCATTATTGGGTATCGGGAGTTAAGTTTGAGGGGCAAATGGATTGTCGATAATATCGGCATTAGGATTTAACAACTTGAAGATCATTTGTCGTCTCAAATCATCTCTCTCCTTTTCAGTCATATCATCTCCAGCTTGACCTGAGTAGCCATCGAGCAGCGCGTCAACCTGCGATTGCACCTCTTGCAATTTGGTGGGATCCTCCTGCTCAAGAGAAGCTATTCTAGCATCGTCAAAATCCGCTTGCCTTCTTCTGTCGTCTTCTTCGTCCGCAACTTTATTTCCAGTCAAAGGATTAATGCCGAGATCTTCAGCAACCTTGGATCCCCGAGCAACGTCACGAGGACTTGCGCCCTTGGCATTACCCTTAGCGATATCAACTAGGTCCGCCATGCTGGTTCCTTCGCCCCTGTCGGCTCTTCTGTCTCTGTCACTCAGGGCATCATTGAAGTCTGGCCTTGCGTCAATTCTAGCTTCACGATCAAGGGATGCCTTTGAAAATGCGCTCCCGCCCGAACGACCAGAGGACGATTGAGATTTTTCCCTGCCATTTAAGAATGCGTCACGGCTGTAGCCAGTTTCAGGGTTGAACGTAGTGCCCATGCTTCGGGCCATTGCCTCCCCTTGATCTATTTCTTGTTTATTTAAAGGATTTTCTTCAGCGGTCTTCATTCTTTCAATGAAATTAGCTTGAGGGCTGCCTTGCTGTGCTTCTTGGGGAACCTGACCACGAGAAGCTATGCTTTGGATGGCTCTTTGCTGTGCTGCCGCGTTCTCTTGGGCCTCCTGCCCAGCTAAGGCGTTCATCCTGTTGGCTGTATCAGGGTCAGCAAATGCTACATTTCCAGATTGATCAATGAAAGGATTCATGCCTTCAGGTCTTCCAGCTGCACCAGGTATAGTTTGTCCGCTTGCGTCCGTAAGTCCGCCAGATATAAATGAAGCGCCAGTGTCAACCATTTGACCCGCCATAGAATCAAGCTGCTGTTGATTGATTGGGGCGTTGGGTTGTCCTTGGAACATCCCTATGTTTTGTCCGCCTGGATCCTGGAAGCTACCGACAATGGAGCCTTCGGGTGCTGCCTGTAGGGATTGCGGGGTTTGTATTCCCTCCTGGGCATCTAACCTGGCATTAGTAGCATCGAATTGATTCGGGTTCATTGAATTTAAGAACGCTACACTCTCAGGGGCCGACATAGCTGCTTCTCCAGCAGCTTCCCTTCTTTCGTTCTCCTCAGATAATGTACGCATGCCTTCATTGTCGCCGTATCCGTCACCGCGTTCATATCCGCCAGCTCGCAACATCATATTGCCTACGGCTCCACCGATGGCATCTCCGCCCATTTCAGAGAGACCTCTGCCGTCGTCCCTCACGACTCCTGTAATTAAATCTGCAGCGGTATATATTCCCGCAGGAGTCAGTAGGCTTCCTGCTTGAGCTAGCCTTGAACCTTTTGCCAGATTTCCAACTATTTGTGGAGCCTTGATTTTGTTGAGCTTGTCTGCAAATCCAGCTACCTTTTGAACAGGTTTTGAGCCTATAATGCGACCCTCTTTTCCCAATCCTCTTGCAGCGTCTTGAACGGTTTGAGCGCCCACTAAGGCTTCCTGAGACAGAGTAGCATTGCCACCACGTCCCGTAGGGGCGTCGCCACGATCAATCTTGAACGGGTCCTGCCCGCCTGCCGATTCCTGGCTGCCGAGCATTGCTCCGCGCTGCGCTGCTTCTTGTCTTAATCTTTGCTTCTCTTTGGATCTGGATTCTGCCATAACTGTATTATATCATAAAGGGTTAGTTAGTCTTTTTTCTCGTAATTCCATTTTTTAAGCGGGCATTGTTCCGTAGCAAATCCATGCTTCATCCTGGTGCAACCGCACCCTGGGTGATTGCACTTGCCTAGGCCTACATTTCCGCCCTCGTCCCACAGGTCGCAGGACCTGCATACAGACAGCCTATACTGCAACTCCTCCTCTTCAACCCTAATAGCCTTTCCCGTAATTGCGGCCCTAAATACTCTGGCTGCAGCTGCATGAATATTTTTAGTCTGATCAAAGAGCCCTGCATGCCTGCCCCCGTGAGATATCAAGAAATCTTCTTTGGCTTTAATGCTGTCGTGACTTAGCTCCTGTTTATCTTGTGAATCCATTTTCGTTATAAGTTAAAATTTTTAAGCGACGTCAACGTCCATCGCCGTGAAACAGCTTACGCTTGATATGGTGCAAATACTGCCATCGGCATCTGACAAGGCAATTGAAATAGGAAATTTTCTCTTAACGGTCCAACTGTCGTCATCTTTTTCTGGATCGTTATCTCTTGTGACCATCAATTGATTGAAGGTTTTATGACTCAATATTGCCTTGTTAGGGTCTTCATTATCCAATTCCGAAAGCAAATAATTGATATAGGTTCTGTGCTCGGCTCTTTTTTTGATTTTTGGAGTTGTTTCAACCTCGAATTCAGCCGAAATAAGCTTAATGTGAGACCTGTAGGATCCATTATATGAAATTGATTCGCTAACTGTTCCGTCCCTGTCTGGATCATCCAGGGTAACACTCTCTGTATAATTCCCCTCGGTATCTACTTTGTCGCCCAGGCTTATTGTCCTTGTTGTGCTTACTGTTGCTGATGCCGATATACTTCCACTGTAACTGTACTCTTCTGGGGGGCCCGCACTGCCACTTGCGGTTCCACCAGAATTTAAGGTAACAGAATTTTCGCTATACGAAAGGCTTTTTGTGCCAGTGCCCTCTCCAGCCATATCGAATATTCGGAAGCTGGGCTGGCTACCGACAGAAGCACCTGCACTAACAGATACATCATAACTACAATCATTTTCGATGGATGTACTTACGCCCCCAGCTTGCCATGACAGAGATCCCCATTCAGTGAGCGGGCCACTGTCAGAGGATGAAGCTTCACTGCAATTCCATTTCGGAGGTCTTTGATCAACAGGGTTTAATTCACAGTCACAATAGGACATTGTTTCCGAGTAACTGCCATCGAAGACGTCACCAGTGGGATTATCACTTGATTCGTCATAATCTGAATCAAATTCACTATCTCCCTGTTCTGGACAACTGTAAATTTTGCTGCTAGAGCTGTAAGAGTATGATCCACTGGTACTCCCGCTTGCACTATTACTTTGGGAGTATGTCCCGCTGTTCAGTTCGCACGAATCAATGGTACTAGTAGATGAAGAACTGTAGCTAACATCTGCGTTTCCCGATATTTCAGTTGATGATGATTCTGATTTACTTTGATACAGGTCTCCATTCGGAGCCATGAATCTGGCTCCATATGGGTATGCGCAATTCTCGTATTCGTCGCTTCCTCGAGCCTTTTTCCTTTCTTCCTTCGCCTCGGTATCTACCAGCGAAGAACTGCACAATGGATGCAGGCAATTAGTTAAAAACTGACAAGCATGAACCTCTATGAATGTATTTTTTTCCGAAGGAGGATCTATGGTTATTGTGGAACCTGATGATGCTGTCCTTAAAGATCCATCCGCGAGGGGGTCATAATCATCGTCAACCTCCCCGTCTTTATCGTAGGACCCTTCTGCCACCGTATAGGCCGTATCCTCATAAAACTTAACAATCAATTTGCTTTTAGTGATTCCACCAGGACCTACTAGGTGCATTGCCCTCCAGGGCAGGCCACTGGGCATGTTTTCTACGTTTGCCCCGCTGCGTTCTTTTTTCCCGTCTGTACCTGGAACTACATCAACAAATGTATTATATTCTGGAATATTAGTAGTATCGAAGACATCAAAATGGCCTAGCATCTTGCTTGCGTTTTGGCTTAATTTTTCGTCTGTATTTTCATTGGAAAAATTAATCCCGTATCTTCTCGTAGTTTCGCTATCGCCACAGCCCCCAGCGACGGTTTGGCTGGAAGTAATTGTTCTAGCTGTAATGCTATCCGTGGTGCAATTGTTGGCTGTGGGAGGTGTTATGTTGTGCTCAGTGTCTCCTGTCCTTTGAAGTAGTCCAGTAAATGGGTCGTATTCACTGGTGACCCTTTTTTCCTTTGTTCCGCTCAGCACAGTCCAAATTTTTTTGTTATCAGCGAGATCAACGGCTGAACCTCCGCTCGCAAAATTGCTTGTTTCCCTTTTTGTTAAATATTTTTTCTTCTTTCCCGAGGTGCTCCCGTGAGGACGGCCTTCACAGTCCGTTTGAAATGGGGTATGGCCTACTCTTTGTAATTCTGCATTTATATATATTACCTGCGCTATCGGCTTGCACGCATTAAGAATTGGCTTGTCCTTGGATTTAGACATGAGTTGGAATTAAACAATTAGGCGACCCTGTATAGACGCATCAACAGCAACTCCATTTATGCACAATTCAGCGGTAAAAGCTTCCTGCTGAGCTCCCATGCTGGGGGCAGGCTCTATGTATACGTCGCTAGAAGATATAGGCTCTCTTTGCATGACTCTATTTTCCTCGTAGAAGGGATCCCCTGTAGAGACGTTTATAAACCTTTGAACACTATCCATGTATTATACTCCTTGAGCTATTGTTACTGTCCTAACTTCATAATACTGATTTCCATCAAAGTCAACCAAAATGGGCCTAACTCTCCTGGATATCTCTCCAGATTCTTTCCAGGAGCTCTCCTTTTCTGTCTTATTACAACCAGTGCCAACCAGCTTGGTTTCTCTGGTTACTGTGTCTTCATTCCTGCTTATGGAATTTCCAGAGGCTTTAGGCTGGGAGCTAGATATATATTCTATTGAGCCCTCCGCAAGATCTTTATCCTTTAAGAAATGCCCAGGGTAATTCGTTATGCTTGTCTGAACCTTAAAATCTTGAACGTAACCAGTGTCGCTCATTATATTGTTAGTCCCCGCCCCAATAGTAACGGTTGATCCTGGCCCTATAGAAAGCTGCAAGTTTGTAGAGGTAACGGAGCAGGAAATTTCTCCCAGGTCATAAGCTGGATCTGCCATGTCAGGGATGTTGCCCCTTCCCTTTATTATTTCTACTTTCACTTTAGCTAGTTTTTTCAGTATTCTTTTTGGCTGAACATTTACAAGGGCAATGGATCCTGAAACTGAGCCAGAAGAAACCTGTTCTTCAATGAGTTCAACTTCACCTGGGACCTCGACCTCTACGTAATCTTCGTATTCATTTGTTATTCCCTCAATCTCGCCCTCCAGCGAAACTATAGTATGCACCTCGTAGCCGTCCTGCTGCTCTATTTTTCGACTGACTACAACTCCCACTGGCTCGCTCGAAGGCTCTCCCAGGTGCACAATGGTCCTCTCCCTGACCACTGAAGGAAAAGCGGGATCAGAATTTGACTCAGTATTTGATATCTCTCCTTCGCCATGCACGAACGTGAAAACTTTAGTGGGTATGCCTCCTTCGTCCTTAGTCTCCTTAGATATCAGCACGCCGCCGTTTGACGGATCTGGGTCAGCTTCGGGATTAAATACTTGAATTACCTCTAGGCTAAGATTGAATTCGTCTTCTACTGAACCCTTTCTGTTATCGAGTGTCGTTGAAAGTATTGAATCGGGCTTAAGAAATGTAAACCTTTCGGTGGGTATACCGACAACGTTGGACGTCTCTTTTTTAGCTATAACGTGATCGCCTTCGGTGGGATCTTCATCTGGTTTAAAAACCTCGGTTACAATCGCTTTTTGAGATCCCACTTCATCTTCACTTCGCGAAAGCTGCACGTTCTTTTTAAGGAATGTGTATTTTTCCGTAGGGATGCCTCCAGCGTTGGACTTCTCCACTTTGGCAATTATATAATCCTCAACTTGAGGTTCATTTTCTGGGCTGAACCATTCCTCAATTTTAGCTAACTGACTTCCCACCCTGTCTTCGGATTCGCTTAACTTTATGTCAGTTTTTAGAAACGTATATTTTTCCGTGGGGATGCCCCCCATATTGGACTTCTGAATATTAGCTATTTCGTGTTCTTCAATCGAAGGGTCCTCATCGGGATGGAACCACTCCTGGACCTTAGTTAGCTGAGAACCAACTTTGTCCTCAGTTTCGCTTAACTTTATGTTTTTCTTGAGAAAAGTGTATCGCTCGGTTTTTATTCCACCGATATCCGATCTTTCAACATTAGCTATTACATGATCCGCAGTTGGTTCGTCTGGGTCTTCATCCAAGCCGAACCAATCTTGAACAATAGCTAATTGTGCTCCAACCTTGTCTTCAGTTTCACTTAACTTTATTCCCTTTACTAAGAAAGTATAGCGCTCGGTAGGTATTCCTTCAATATTGGACTTATCCACCTTGGCTATAATATAGTCGCCTTCTGACGCCTCGGGGACTTCTGGCTCGGTGCCTTCAGTCAATCCGAACCATTCTTGAACTTTGGCTAGTTGCGACCCAACCCTATCTTCAGTTTCGCTTAGCTTTAAGTTATTTAAAAGATAAGTGTAGCGATCCGTAGAGATGCCGCTAACGTCAGACTTCTGAACATTAGCCACGACGTAATTATATGCCGTGCTGGAAGTAGGTGGTTCTGGCTCTACGTCCTCAGGCAAAGCAAACCACTCCTGGACTATCGATAATTGAGATCCAACCTTATCTTCCGTTTCACTTAACTTTATATTTTCTAAAAGAAAAGTGTATCTTTCGGTGGTTATTCCGCCCACGTCAGACGTGGCTACATTGGCTATAATATAATTGGACGCACCTGTACTCTCTGGGAGTGTTACATCTTCA
>TARA_R110001592_G_scaffold228361_3_pt1 | contig 10464 bp, 6 predicted proteins | sample TARA_R110001592 | Tara Oceans TARA_R110001592 (sample SAMEA4398387) | marine metagenome | biome: Polar Biome; feature: [SRF] surface water layer (ENVO:00010504); material: water (ENVO:00002006), including particulate matter (ENVO:01000060) such as... | depth 5 m | reverse complement strand
GCACAATCGGTTGAAGGTGGTGATAGAGTTGTAACATACGTAGATGAATACACAGCGAAAGAACGGGAAGCTTATCTTGAAGAATTTGATGTACCTTCACCCATTGAAACAATGATAGTTAACAAAGAAGGTAGAATGGAGCCGCCGTCTTTGACAGACAAAAAAATGGCAGCATATGTTATAAAAGATAGTGAATTTAATTTTAGTAAGCGAAGAGTGGAATTTTTATCATTGTTTTTTAATGCTATTACGCCAGTAGAAATGTCAAGATGTACGCCATATATAGAAATAACTTTCTACCATCAAAACTTTGGTACGCACGAACAAAACTTTTTAAATCCTGCAGGATACATGAAGTTTTTTAGTAATGAAACAAATGAAAACGGAAGGCAAAAACTGCAAGGTTTTGCAGGAAAAACATATCCGTTTAATGAAAAACCCAGCAATCTTTATGATACTGATATTGGGTACATGAATATGTTTACAGCCCCTCAGACTATGGTAAATGCAAATATTAATAGTGAGCCGGGTTCATGGCGGTTAGGTGACATTAAAACAAATTCATACAATAGTGCACTCGAGCCTTTTGCACCTCAAGCAACGTTAAAAAACTTAGTACTTTCAACTGTTTCCGGTGGTTACGGCTTCACTAGCAAGAAAAAAGGTACGATGGCAATTACAATTCATGACAGGAGTCGCTTAAAGCATTTTGCTCCGCTTATTTCTGTTAATCAGCTTGCAAAGTCTAGCATGAAAGTATCTTTTGGCTGGAGTCACCCAGACGGATCTGTTAGTTCAGACAATCCGATTGGAAGATTTTTAGACTCAATGAAGAGTACACAGATGTATACACTAATATCTTCAAACTTAAGATTTCAAGGAAACTCAGTTGAAGCAGATTTAGAAATAGTTTCTTTAGGAAATCAACATATTGATGATGTTTCGGCCGCAGCGGGTGCACACATACCTTTAAGATCTATAGCACCAGCAATTGAAAGTATAGTCAGGTCCTTGATAACAAAAGAAAAAAATAAAATAAATAAAACGCAATCAGAAGAAATCGCGTATGTTCATCCCCAACTTGAGTTGCTAATACAGACTGCAAATTCAGTAGAGACAATGGTATCATCTGCAGACTATGAAACATTATTAGAGCTTATAAAAGGTAATGATGGCGGTGATTTGGACAAGTGGGTAATCATAGCCATTGCAAATATGCTAGGTGTAAAAACGCTAGGTGAGGGATTTGAAGTTCTTAAAAAAAGGTTAAAAGAAGAATCAAAAAAAGAAGACCTAGATGAAGCATCTTCAAATGCAGAAATTGCATCAAATACATCTAAAAGATTAAAACTAAATACAGGAAAAATCCTTAGAGCAAAATATAACACGCTCTTTGCCCAACAAAATTCTGCCTTAATTCAACCTGACTATTTTACTGAAGGTTGCCTTGTTAGAGAAGCAATCCCTAGTTCGTCAGGTATACACAAAAATCCAGAATTTGTTTCTCTTGGAAAAATAATATCAAATTTTGTTGCAGCACCTTTAATAGCTACCAGTGAATATTCAGAGGTTCAAATGTTTTTTTATCCTTTAAATAGCGCAGCCGGCGGAGCTAGAATTTATACAACAGCATCGTTACCTTTTAAAAAGTCTGAGTTAGACGCAATATTTGAAAGAACACCAAAAGATGACGAGGAAATAGATGAAGACGAAGAATCTATTAAGCTAGGCACAATTTCAGCAAAAGTAATGTTTGCAAAAATAGCTGCATTAACTAACTCGTCAGACTTTGAAGCATATGGGCTTAGCGAAGTAGGTACAACAGCAAGAAAAGCTAAAGGTATTACTTTGTTAGAAACAGCTCAAAAAGATAAGAAAAAAGAAGAGGAAGTAATTAATGCCTATTTTAGTAAATTTGGAGACAAGGGCAAAGATGATTATAATACAACAAAGATAAAAGAAAAAAAAGAAGCAGTTTTAAAAGCTGCAGTTGATCAATACATTGCTGAAAGTTTTAGTGAAAGAAAACAAGAGTTATTAAATGAAATATATGCCAGTGACGGTCTAGGTGCCACAGATACAAAAACGTTTAGATTTCCAGCTTTGAACATGCACCTTGAAGTTGTTGAGCCTATTCAACCGGTTGGTGAAGGTGACATTCCTTTAGATATCGCAATATTTGGAGCAGAAGGTGCAGTCTATGACAAAACAACACAAACAGAATATGGCCGCGGAAGAATTTTAAGAATTCATATTGTTGATGAAACAAATATTGGAACTCCAAAAGTCGACCTAGCAAACCAGATATTATACACAGGCAAAAAAGACCCTAGTCAAAATCAAGTAACAGCCGGAATACTTGCAAAAGGAATAAGCAGTTTATCAGATGCTGAACTCAAAGAGTATATAAAAAGGCATTATGCAACTATAATATATGGTGCCGGATCTTCAACTGTCAAAAGTGTTAATTTATCATCATCAACTTCAGATAGAATTGCCCAAGCTAAAATGATGACATTTGAAAAAAATAGAAGATCAAATAGTGTAAGTAAAAATGTAAATACAATAGGCGAAAGCATTAGAATGCTACCAGCATCAATTGATTTGCAAATGCTTGGTTGCCCTTTAGTTGAAAGAGGAAGTATTATTTTTATAGATATGGGAACAAATACAGACTTAGATAACTGTTATGTTGTTAACTCAGTTACACATACAATAAGCAGTGGAGACTTTACTACTAGCTTAGGTTTAGTTGTAGGTAATCAAGGCACAATTATAAATGCTCGTGGCAACTTGTTGCAAAAATTAAATGCTATAGCATCACCGCTTGAAGAACTTAAAACAGATGAACCGCCGCTAAAATTAGTTGGCGATATCAATCATGGACCGTCTAAGTATAGGGCAGGAAAGTAACACTAATGAACTTATTACTAACTAAAGAATATAACTTTAAAAACAAAACAATAGAAATAAAAAATAGTGAATCACAAACACTATCGATAAAAACAGTAAACGCAATTTTAGAAACTTTAAAGTTAGATAGAATAAAATCAAAAAATGAATATTTTAAAAACATATACGATTCTTTAAATAGGCAAAACGTAGATTGGACAAACTTTCTACCTCAAATTCAAAAAACAAACTATTCTTTATACTTAAAAAAAGAAATTGCTTTAAGCGAAAAATATGTAACAAATTATTTTTATGAAGTTTTTCCTAAAAGGCTAACACTTTTTAGAAACATTCACGTTTTAAATAGCGCTGATACATACCCAGTGTATAAACACAGTAATGTGACAGGAAGACTTTCCATGGAAAAAGGTGTTAACTACCTTACAATGAAGAAAAATGATAAAAAGCTGCTACGGAGCCCCTTTAAAGATCACTCATTATTTGAATTAGACTTTAAATCTTGTGAACCTAATTTATATGCAAGATTTTTTAATCTAGTCCCAGAAGATACAATAGACATATACCTCTATCTAGCAAATGAGATAGGTATTAATATTGATGATCGATCAAAGCTAAAAAGAATTGTATTGTCGTTGTTATATGGCGCAAATGAAAGAGCTATTAGTAAAATTTCAAAGATTAATATTAAAAAAGTAAAAGAAGTTAAAAGAATTCTTAACGTTGATAACTTTGAAAGAATGCTTAAAAAAGAGTTTAATGAAAAAGGTTTTATTGAAAACATGTATGGTAGACCAATATTAAGCGATACAAATCTTGTCAATTATTGGATACAGTCTTCTGCAGTAGACTTTTGTTGTTTATCTTTTTTAAAATTATTCAGTAGTAACCCGGAATTTAAATTACATGCTGTGATACATGATGCAATCATATTTTCAATTCCAGATAAAGACATCAATAATTTAAAAAGTATTAAATCGCTAGGTGATAATAATTTGTTTATTCCTGTTGAGATAAATGAAATTAAAGCTAATAATTAGTTATATGAAAAAACTTAAAGAAATTAATCTTGCGCCGTCTTCCGGAAGAGGCGATGCACCTCATGTAAAAGGAAAACAACCTTACTATTCAGGTTATAGCGGCGGAATGACAGACTCAGCTGCTAGCTCATATAGCTCCTGGATGAGTTCAAAAAAGTTTGATATCACACTAGAAGAAGAAGAAGACTCAGAAGAGGAGATAGACCTGATGCCAGAAAATATTTTAAAATACCGTGTTAGAAACAATACCGGTTACTCACTAAACGAAACACTTAACGCAATTAATGAAGATTGGGAATTGTTAGATACAGCTGCCGGTGCATTAAAATATGGTGCCCGAGCATTAAAAGCAGCCGGAAAAAGTACTTTACTATCAATTCCTTTTATTGATACAATAGCAGGCAGTATGCTGCTTGTTTCTGGTATTGGTAGTTTCAAACAACTATCAGATGATATTGTTGAATTAATCCCAAATGTTAAGGAAAATACATTTGCTGAGGCAATGGCTAGCGAAAATGACGAAGCATGGCGGGAAATTATTAATGTTGTTGCTAGTCTAGATGATCAAAAAAGAGCAGAACTAGAAGATCACTTTGAAGATTTACTTCACAACATAAAGACTTTTATAACTACTGCATTTCAAGCGTATGATTCTGTGTTCGCATCTGCCGGCGCTGTTGGCGGTCCTGTTGCTCTAGCAGTTGCTGAAACAGGAACAAATCTTACAACTGCAATTACTGGTTTTATAGCTGATACTGTGCCTTGGGAAAGATTTGCACTTGACTTGACAGGTAAGCTTGCAGCAATGATTAAGGCAATGTTTGACTTTATTCTTGGACAAAAAGAAAAAGATGAAAGTAGTAAAATGAGTGAAGCAATAGATTCCGGTGGTCCAATATTTCTTACAATACTAACACATCCGTTACAATCGATCAAACGACTAGGGGAATTTTATACTGCAATAGAAACTGGCCAGACACCAATAGCAGACGTCGCTAGCGCCACTGTAGATGCAGCTAAATCCCAAATAACAACCAGTAATTTAGAATCAATGTTCGATAAAGCAATTAATGCTGCTATTTCAGAGTCTAATTACTACGGTATTGACGAAGACTTAGAGGAAGATCTAGATTTATATGCTGACTTAGATGAAAAAGAATTAGAAGAAGTAGAAGAACATATAGTCGGCGGCTATGCAGCACCGTTAAAGACACCAACGAAAAAACAGGAAGAAAAGCTAATGACATTTAAAGAAGATCTTCAAAGATTGCAAGATTGGAAACTAAAAACAACAGGTAGAACAAGAAGCTAAAGATTTTTAACATTTTTAAAATTAATTTGTATAATGCTTACTGCTTAGGTATAATGCTTAAGCAATACAAAAACTAATTATTGCAAATTAAAAATTAAAAAATTGGAGATAATCATGGCTATCGATTTTGAAGCTATCAAGCGTAAACTAGATCGCTTAAGCGGCAACAACAACAGTAGAAATTCAATGTGGAAACCTGTAGAAGGTGAAAAACATACAGTTCGGCTTTTAAGCTTTCCTGATAACGACGGACAGCCCTTTAAAGAGTTAATGTTTTATTATAATATTCCTGGCCAGCGAGGTCTTTTAGCACCATCACAATTTGGTAAAAAAGATCCAATTCAAGAATTGATTAATAAGCTTAGGGACGAAGGAACAAAAGAAAGCTATGATATGGCAAAAAAATTGTATCCTAAGATGCGGGTTTACGCTGCTTGTGTAGTAAGAGGAGAAGAAAGTGAAGGTGTAAGGCTTTGGGGTTTTGGTAAGACGGTATATCAAAAGCTACTGGCATTAATGCTTGATGAAGATTACGGAGATATCACAGATCCAACAGAAGGTAGAGATATTAATGTTGTTTGTAGTAAGAATCCTGGTCAGCAATGGGCAATGACAGAAGTAACTCCTCGAGGGCGAGAAACCAAACTAGCTTCTGATAGTAAGCAAGCAAAAGAATGGATGAAGAATCTTCCAGATTTAGAAAACATTTTTCAACTTAAGTCATATGATGAGCTTAGTAAGATTATTAACGACTGGCTAGCAGATGGTGATGAGGATGATACAGGCACAGAGCATGGATCAACAACCGAAGCAACTGAAGCAACTAAGTCAAAAGACAAGTCCGGATCTTACGGTAGTCTAGATGATGCGTTTGCTGATTTAATGGATTAGATTAAATACTTAATAAAATCTATTATAGGAGGTAATTTATTTTACCTCCTTTTTTTTTGAAAATATATCATTAGCAAGTGTATAATAAAAACAAACGGAGAAAACATGTCATCTGATAACTTTACTAAGGACTTGATCAAGTCGCTAAACAAAGATCACGGTACGAGAGTCGCATACAATCTTTCAGAAGATGAAAGTCCAACTCATGTCAAGCGGTGGATATCCACAGGATCAAAAATGTTGGATTACATCTGTGCTAATAGAAAGAATGGAGGCTTTCCTGAAGGTAGAATTGTAGAAATATTTGGCCCACCCAGTATCGGTAAGTCACATATTGCAACTCAAATTGCAAGAAGTACGCAAGCTATGGGTGGAATAGTTGTTTATATCGATACAGAAAATGCAACATCAGTTGAAAATCTCGGTGCGTTAGGCGTCGACGTTTCTAATAGATTTGTTTATGTTGATACACACTGCACTGAAGAAGTACTTTCAATTGCAGAAAAAACAATCCTAAAAGCAAAAGCATTAAACAAAGATATACCGGTAACAATTGTTTGGGACTCAGTCGCAGCATCTTCACCAAAAGCTGAGCTCTTAGGTGATTATGATAAAGAAACAATTGGGTTACAGGCAAGAGCAATATCAAAAGGTATGAGAAAGATAACCGGTGTCATTGGTCAAACAAATTCACTTTTTGTAATCTTAAATCAGATAAGAACAAAGATCGGTGTCATGTATGGTGACCCGGACACAACACCTGGTGGCAAAGCGATACCTTTTCATTCTTCAATTAGGATCAAACTAGGTGCAGGACAACAGATTAAAGATGGCGATGATGTTATAGGCATCCAGGTTTGGGCAAAAACAGTTAAAAATAAAGTCGCACCACCTTTTAGAAAGGTTAATTTTCAAATTCACTTTGGAAAGGGTATTGTTGAACACGAAGAACTTTTTGATCTTCTTCGAAAAAACGGTGAAGAAATAGTCGATGAGTATGTTGTAAAAGTAAGCGGCACCGGTGGGTGGAAACACATGTCAGTTGTAGAAAAAAATACTGGTGAGGTTATCTTAGAAAAGAAATTTAGAAAAACAGAATTTAACGAATTATTAAATGATAGGCAATATTCTATTTACTTAGACGGTCTAATTGAGAAAGCAATGGTAAAGCTTTTAAATTCTGACGAAGGTATTGACATAAACCCAGAGTCTTATGAAGAAATTAAAGCATTGGCGGATGAGTTAGATGTCGATCTCTAATCGAGTTATAATCATAGATGCTTACAACCTGTTTACACGTCATTATGTTGCACATCCCGGTATGTCAAAGAACGGTGAACAGGTTGGAGGTATTGTTGGTTTCTTTAATAACGTAATAAGGCTAATAGAAAGAATTAATCCAGAACATATCTATGTTATATGGGAAAGCGGCGGTTCAAAAAGAAAAAGAGACTTATATCCAGACTATAAAAAAGGTCGTAGGCCTGCAAAGCTAAACAGATATTACGAAGATATACCGGATACGTTGGAAAATAGAAACTTTCAAATAAAGACACTCGTTGATCTTTTAGATAAATTTCCAATAACACAGATATATGTAGAAGATGCTGAAGCTGATGACGCCATAGGTTATATAGCAAAGTACAAACTAAGCAAACAGAATAAGATTGTAATATCTTCTGATCACGATTTCTATCAACTTATAAATAAAAATTTAATAATTTGGTCGCCGACTTTAAAAGCATTTGTTAATAGTGAAAAAGTAGTTGATAGATTTGGTGTGCATCCGAATAATTTTTGTCTTGCAAAATGTATAACGGGCGATAGCAGTGATAATATTCCCGGAATTAAAGGAATATCTTATAAGACTTTAACAAAATATTTTCCTAAGTTTTCTCTTGAAGAAGACTATTTAATTCTAGAATTCTTTAATGATGTAACTGATTTAAAGAAGATCAAAAAACTAAAAGTTTTAGACAGACTTAGTTGTACTACATCACAAGATTTAATTAAACGAAATTGGAAATTAGTTCATTTGGATATGCAAAATCTAGTATCACATCAAGTTCAAAAAATCAATGAAAAAGTTGAAAATCCCAAGAAAACAATGAATAATATAGGTGCGCATAAATTATTAAATGAAAGCGGAATATTAAATATTGACTTATTAAAAGCTAAATTATTATTTAAAAAATATTAAAAACCAAGGAACATAGATGAATGCTTACTTTACAGATAGTGAACAAAACTCATACTTTTCAAAATATGGAAAAGATTTTCAAGAAAGAATATTTCAAGCATTATTAACAGATCATACATGGGCCAGCCAGATGATGGAAGTCATGACAGCTGAATATTTTGAAATAAAATATCTTCAATATTTAGGTACAAGATTTTTTGGATTTCATCACAAATATAAGAATTTTCCAACACGACAGCTCCTAGTTTCTATCATACGAGAAGAATTGACAACTGGCAATGATGTTATTCTTAGAGAACAAGTAATAGAATTTCTTTCTAGACTTAAATCTTCACCCAATCTTGGCGATCTCAAGTATGTAAAAGAAAAAGCACTAGATTTTTGCAAAAAGCAAGTTCTTAAGAAAGCATTAGAAGAGTCAGTTCACGCAATCAGTAATGAAAACTACGAATCTGTACTTAATATTATGAAAGATGCACTAGCAAAAGGAGCACATTCAACAACAGGACACGACTTTTTTGAAGATTATGAAGCAAGATTTTCAAAGATTACGCGTCAAACATGTCCAACAGGCATACCTCAGCTAGATAAAAAAGGTGTACTAAATGGAGGCTTGGCAAGAGGCGAAATAGGCGTTGTTGTAGCCCCGACAGGAGTCGGAAAATCTCACTGGCTAGTAAATATAGGTGCTGCAGCACTTAAAGCAGGAAAAAATGTAGTTCACTATACATTTGAATTAACAGAAACATCAGTTGGTGTAAGATACGATAGTAATTTATGTGATATTCCATCGTCAGACGTTCAAGATCGAAAAGAAGAAGTCTTGAGCATATATGAAGATAAAAGCTTTGGTCGTTTAATTATCAAAGAGTATCCAACTGGGTCAGCTAGCGTTATGACAATTAGAAATCATTTAGAAAAATTAGCAATGAAAGACTTTATTCCGAGTCTAATAGTTATAGACTATGCAGATATCATGAGATCCACTAGAAGTTATGATTCACTAAGGCATGAATTAAAACTAATTTATGAAGAACTAAGAAATCTTGCCATGGAAATGAAGATTCCAGTATGGACAGCATCACAATCAAATAGAGAAGCTGCCGAAAAAGAAGTTATAGGTATGGACAGCATGTCAGAAGCGTATGGAAAGGCAATGGTTGCAGATGTAGTTGTGTCTTTATCTAGAAAGCAATTAGAAAAAGCAACAGGTTCCGGCAGACTTTTTGTTGCAAAGAATAGAGCAGGAAAGGATGGTATCTTATTTCCTGTTAGGATTGACTGCTCAAAATCAAAAATAACTGTCATTGATGACCCGTCAGAGCTATCTGCAATAGAAATGTTAGAAAGTAAGAAAACAGGATCAAAAGACATGTTAAAATCTAAGTGGAAAGAAATAACCGGAAAATAATAGGGGAGAACCATATGACCAAAGAAAAGTATACTTATGATGAAGTATATCAAAGAAGTTTAAAATATTTTAAAGGCGATGAATTAGCCGCGTCTGTTTTTGCAGGCAAATATGCACTTCAAGACGCAAAAGGCAATTTTTTGGAATTGACACCAGACGATATGCATTCTAGACTAGCATCAGAATTTGCTGGAATTGAAGAAGAATATGACAATTCTATGAAATATGAAGACATATACAGCTTGTTTAAAGACTTTAAATATATCATACCCCAAGGATCTCCAATGAGTGGAATTGGAAATGAAGCAAAAATACAGTCTTTGTCTAATTGCTTTGTTATCGATCCTCCGGCTGATTCTTACGCAGGTATTTTAAAGACAGATCAAGAACAAGTACAGATCATGAAACGGCGCGGAGGTGTAGGTTTTGATATATCTACAATCAGACCAAAGGGTATGCATACATCAAATGCTGCAAAAACAACAGACGGCATTGAAGTATTTTTAGAAAGATTTTCAAATTCATGCCGAGAAGTGGCGCAAGGCGGTCGTCGCGGCGCATTAATGCTATCAATATCAGTACATCACCCCCAAGTCATGGACTTTATTAAAATTAAGCGTGACCTTAAAAAAGTAACAGGTGCAAACATATCAGTTAGAGTTTCTGATGATTTTATGGATTGTGTTAAAACAAATAATTC
>TARA_R110001592_G_scaffold270516_1_pt1 | contig 10470 bp, 4 predicted proteins | sample TARA_R110001592 | Tara Oceans TARA_R110001592 (sample SAMEA4398387) | marine metagenome | biome: Polar Biome; feature: [SRF] surface water layer (ENVO:00010504); material: water (ENVO:00002006), including particulate matter (ENVO:01000060) such as... | depth 5 m | reverse complement strand
TAGTTAATTACTTATACTTAATACTTGTTAGTTAATTACTTATACTTGTTAATAGTTAATTACATTAGTTTGAAAACAAGGCATAGAAATTTAATTAAAAACCTATACAGAATTTTTTAATGGAATTGTATGTTAACATTACTAATATATATAAGACTAAAACCTGTTATTCAAATATATTTTTTTATTTCTTTTCTAGCCCACCTTTCAGCTCGTTCTTCCCACTTATTATCATCGTGCGGATCTAATCCATCATACTGAGCCATTGTTCCTGCTTGAGCGTATTTCTTTATAAATTTTCTTTTACCTAAGTTCTGAGCATCTAATGCATGTTTTATCTCATGCAATACAGTTATCAAAAATTCCTTTGCTGATTTATAAGATGGTCTTAGTGTTATCGTATCCGTTTCAGGAATATATTCACCGAAGTTCTTACCACTACCTATTTTCACTTTAGATTTTAGTTTATACTTCTTAATCATTCTCTGCGCAGTATCTAAGTAGTCTATTCTTTCTACCAATAAATACCCCATAGCTTTTTTATAAAAGGAAGCCATTGATTTATTTCTTTTCTTAAATTCATCAGAATCCTTTAGAAAGGCAGCATATCCTTTTGTGCCTGGTGAATTAGTTGTAGTGCTTGATTCTTTTAAGTTTGAAGCTGTTTCCATCATCTTTTTAAATTTGCCCATATACTATCTCCATTGAGTAAATATACAAACATTTAAGATAAAAGTCAAGATGTTTTTTCATTAAGCATCAAACCTCACTACAAACCCCAATGATAAGTTTTTATCATTTTTAATTGGAGCAGATAATTGACCTACCGCTAATAGCTCATCGAAGTCATTATACAAACCTACTTTAGTAACATATGGCGCAAAATCAGAATGAGTTACAAATGCTTCATATTTAGTAGCAGCATTAAAAGAACTACCATATGAACCTGATTTTGTTACAGCATCTCCTATTGGAAAAAATTTCCAAGACTCATCGCCGTTTGCAGTTATACTGCCGCTTCGTTCAAATGTGGCTGTAATATTAGTTGTCGAATTAAATTCATTTTCACCTGATACACAAGTGTAAGAATATTCATTTAATGTAATTTGAGCTTTATACTTCAATAAAAATCCATCAGATCCTCTTCCCGTTCCTACATCTACAAAATTAGAACCTGTATTTGTAAATACCAATACTCCTTGTTCGTAGAATACATTACCAGCAAAACTGGCAGTAGAATGTTCTATATCAGCATCAGCAAATCCACCTGAAGCAAACAATGCAAAGCTAGAAGAAAGGCTTTTATCAAACAAATTACCCTTACCATCATCCACTATAGTAATTGTTGCAGATGTGCTGTCATCTTCTAATTCTATCGATCTTGGTTTAATTCTTTCACCATACAAAGATTGAGGAACTGATATTATGCTTGCTGACTTGTGTAATAATCTATATTGATTTGGTTGATTTGAAGCGAAATTATTAAATGGATTTATGGTAGAAAAATCTCTTCTTATACCAAAGCTTTTTTGTCTATAATATCTACTATTAATCAAAAAATATGCAGGGAGATGATAAAAATGTTGAGGTGTATCAGTTTCTGTGTGAAATGAAGTTTTATCGCCTACAGCAGTTGTAAAGCCTCTATGACTTCCGCTCACAGCCCTAAAGTTATATACAAAACTTCCGCTATCAGCATCTGTTAAGCTAAACTGCTTATATACCTTAAATGGTGTTTTATCTACATCCGTTGGGTCTAGCCTTTTAAACATGACCTTTGTCTCCCAATCTTAGAAGTCTAATTTAACTTTGATAATCGCTTCTCTCGAATAAGATTTCAGTAGCGGCTTACTTAGTTTAGCAATCGCTAATAGTTCGCCATCATCATTGTATAATCCAACTTGTGTAATAAACGTTTTTGGATTTTTAAAGAATGTAGCCTGAGTTAATGAACCATCAGATGCAGTAGCAAATGTAGGATTAGAACTAAAGTTAAATTCTTTGTTTGGTATTCTACAAAAATAATGTTGTGATGTAATTACTTCTTCCCTACGAGCAGCAAAATATCCGGTAAAGCCTGTATGGGCACTTCCTGTTATAGCTCTGAGAAATTTAACATTATTTCCACCTTCAGTATTAGATGCTAAGCCTGTTTGTAAAGAAGCAGAAGCATTTACTATAGGACCATTTAAAATTATTATTCCTAAGTCGGGATAAAACAATCCAAGAGCACCACCTGGTTGTTGTGCAGCAGTGAACTTAGTAACAGCCGTTCCACTTTGTATAGAGCCACTAACAACATTGAATACCCTACCACCCTGATTTACTTCAGGATTAGTAGTAGCACCACTATCGTCAATTAGTTTTATTTTACCTTGAGATCCACTTGTATTACCAGTTGCACTACCGCTTAAATGTAGTTCCCAATTACCTGGATCCATTTTTTCTCTGAGTTGTTGTCTAGCCATTGATATAGCGTAAATATATTTTGGTTTTATATTAGTTCCACTTCCAGCAAATGTAAATAGACTTTTATTAGGTCCTAATAATGTATTAGATAATTGTCGGTAAATAGCAGCTGATGCTCTATTTCCAGCAACTCCTTGCTTTCCAACAGAACCACTTCCATTAAAGTGTCCATATGCAATAGAAAATTGTGACTTAGCTGTAGTATCGGTTACCGGATTAGATGAAAAGATATCTAAATAATGAGCAGCTGAACTAGCCGATTGAGTGGATGATGTAAAGAATGTAGTTATAGAAGCTTTTCCACCTTCAAACATTCCAGAGGAAACTATATCTTTTGCATTTGACACCACATCTCCCGATTCCGGACTTGCAGCTGAAACTATATTAAATTCCTTATAAATAGACATAAATTACTCCTTTAACCAAACCCACCGGCACCAAAGCCAGAAGTTATGATTATCTTATTGGTAATTGTTATAGATACTGTAGCACCTGTATCATTACCGATTACTGTTAATTGTGTTGTTTTACCTGTTGCACTAGTCCCTACCGATAATGGTAGAAGTCCAATCCTAACAGATGCAGCAACTAATGTTTTACTATTTGGAACATCATCATCACCTAAGAAAAATGGTGTGGTTGCTCCTGCACCACCAGCACCAGCAGCATTTACAACAAGCATCGTAGCTACTGACTGATCATGAAGGATAAAAGTATAGGATGTATCAGCTACATTTGCAGTTGTTGGTGTAATTACTACAGGAGGTTGATTCAATCCACCACCTGGTTCAAAAATTACAGTATTTGGCTGAACACTAATGATAGGCATCTTTCTAGTGCTTTTCGGTAATGTTACCAACTTATACCTCATAATATGATTTTCATCAGGAAAAGCTTCTAATAATGGCATATTTTCAATTACAGATCCATAAAAATCGGAACCGTTTGGATGAGATACATCAAAAAGTCTATAATCAACCTCATCATCTGCTAAAGCAAATTTTGTTATGTTAAAAGCGTTAGTTCCTTGTGCTAATAACTCCCTACCTTTTTTGGTAAGAATAGCATCAACGGTAACTGTTGTGTTATTTAGAAATCCCATAAGATAACTCCTAATTTAAATGTTTGGATTTTGTATAATTTGATTCATATATAAATATACTAATATCAAATTTTTATTAATTAATATTCTATTTTCTAACCTTTTCTTAATATTTTCTAAAAAATTTCTTCTTTTTCTTTCTCTTCCTTTTACGTGTCTTTTTACCTTTTATACCAGCACCTGCATTAAATGATAAAAATGCTGCTTGAAGCTCTAAAGCAGTAAGCGCTCCACCCTTTTGTTCTTTAGCATCTTCAATTGCTTTATTAGCACTCTGTGGCTTTACTCTTCTTCTACCAAAGAAACTTTTCTTACTCTTCTTACGCCTTTTTGGTTTGAATTTAGCAGTTGTTCCTTCTCCTGTATCCAATGAAGATTCTCCTGGAGTTTTCTTTACAAGTCTTGTCGGCGAGGTGAGAGTAACCTCTATTGGAGGACCACCATCAATTGTCGTCAAAGCAGTATTTTTAACACCAGCAAAATAGGAACGAACCCTAGCTTCAGTATCTTCTAATAGGTAATCTATATCAGTATTAAAGAAAGATGAAGAGAAAGAATTGCCGATTGAGGCACTTAGTGGCGTAGTATAAAACTTCATTTCTTTCTCGTTATTATTTCTAGCAACAGATTCAGAAATTACTGGTTGAATAGCTTCAAAGTATTTAAAATCTCCAAAGGTAATACTCGCAGTAGCATAAAATTCATCCGGCTGATTTAATCTTTGCCATAAAGATAGTTCATAACTTTCATCTAAAAATTGTGAAGCTGATCCTTCATAGGTGGGAACTGATCCCGTAATATTATAAACAGAAGATCCAGATTCATAACTATACATATCTATTCTACCATCATATGAATTGAAATCTGTTATTGTATAGTTATTGTCATGATTGTATGAACTTGACACAATAATTAAACCATCAACCTCTCTTCCTATATCTATAGAAGAAGTATAATAAAAGTTTTCAAATTTAGGAGCTTTACCTATTACTACCTTTGATCTTTCAAATATATTCGGCTCTACCAAAATACCTAAACTTGCTTTAGCTCTAGCAGGAATCATTTTTCTTATCTGACCAAATAAAGATTGGTCATAAAATTTTATAAGTCTGATATAATCCCAGAAGTTATTTGGTGATTTATACTTCTTCCAATAATTATCAGCAGCATTTTTCAAACCACGATATTCTAATTCTTGCAAATCTCTAGGATCACCTAAGAAGTTATCAAAATTTAAATCAGCTACGGATTCTATTATATCTGTATTAATTACATCAGTTGGAGCAAAGAAAACACCTACTTTATTAGAATCGTTGGGAGCAGTATCGTATGCACTTACTGTAGCTCTGTGCTTAGAATTTAAATTAAATCCATTCTTCAGAGGATTTGGTTCAATCCTTATTTTATTGGTGGTTCTTCTCATAGCACCAATGCTTGGAATATTACTTTTTGTCTCGTCAACAACACTACTGAAAAAGTTTCCTGTAAATCCACTATGAGATCCTGAATAAGCATTTGTTGAATTCGCACTAACATCTCTGATACCATCTGTATCTGTGCTTAAATCATTATTATCATCAAAAGAATATCTTAATACCAAATTTTCATATGATGAAGATAATGAGTTTCCATTATAAGCCTTTGGATTTCCTATGTGATTTCTAAAAGAGCCGGTATTTAATACCTCTGTCCAATGTCTATACTCCATTAATGATCCACTAAATTGATCTCCTACTAAAGCGTTATCTTCGCTTCCACCAATGAAAATATTACCATCGGTTTCCCAATTTTGATTGTAAGAAGCTGAAGCAGCTATATCTGTTACTAATGTGGATTTAGAATATAAATTGATTTTACTTCTGCTAGCATCATACTTACTTAAATGTAATTCAAAAGATTGAGATACATTTCTATTGTCGCTTCCAGAAGTTCTACGAACCATAACGGAAAAGAAATCATTATCATATACAGGAAAATTAGAAGATGATATTTCTTTCAGCCCATCAGAACCACTTATCTGAAAAGCCACATACCCATAATTATCAATTGAATTATTTTCTTTTAATCTTATGAAAAAGCTAGAAGATAAATTAGGACTTGCCGATTTCTTTTCAACTAATATTTGATTTGAGCCAGTTGGTGTTCTAAATCTGAATTCAATCGTATCAGGCTTTCTTCCCGATGAAGAGTCATCAGCCCAAGTGGTTTTAACAAATTGACCACCTCTAAAATCTAATGACTTTGTGAATTTTCTTCCAATTTCAAATTGAGGAGAAGCATTATCCGGTAAATCAGGTCCACCATATTCTTTAACCCTTAAAATAGTTGATGGTATACCATATGCACTTATCAAGCCCTTAATAGCTCTAACACTTCCTTTATTTTTTAAGAAGTATGGCATATTGTTAACAATTCTACTCCAAATTTCTCTTGAAGTATCACGTTCCGGTTGAGATGAATGAGGTGAAAAAGAAGAGCCTGTGACTTCTTTACCCAATGCATATTTAGCAAGAGAAATTGTATCCTTACCATCATTTAATTGCCATCCTAATGATTTAGCAACACTCATAAACAAATCTTTAGACATACCTTCCGATAGTTTTTCTCTTCTATCGTGCACATCACCCATAGCTTTAATGTAAATCCATATATTATCAAAATGATGCGCTACCATATTTACTAAATCTATATAGGTTTGGTTATTAGTATCAAATTTTATATGCTGTGGTATAATATTACTTAATCTATTAAAACTATCTTCGTCATATAAAGAAGCGCTGGCATTTTGAATAGCATACCAATTCTTAGCTTTAGATGATGTAGTGTGTGCTAAAACATATGCATCTCCGACCTTTCCTGTTCCAGAAGTTTTAGGCCAAGAGTTATCAAAAAATTCACCCAATGAGCTCGTTACATATGATGAAGATTGAAAATACATATATTTTTCAAACCCATCAAAATTATTTTTTAAATCATCGATAGAAGATACAGCCGCTTTAACATCAGCGCTTGAACCGCTGACACCATTGTAGGATGCGCTTGTTGCTACATAACCTTCAATCTGACTTAATTTGTATTTAAAGTTATTTACCCTCTTTGATACTGAGCTGAAGTTTATAAAGTTTCTAAAATTGCTGTAATCTACATTTATCTCTACACTATCCATACTCTGACTTAAAAATTCATCTCTTAATAAACCAGATACAGTGCTATCTTCACTTAAAATTTTAGTTTGAGATGTATAATCAGTTGTTCTTCTTTGTATAGGACTTTCAGCATTCATTAAATCAGGAGATTTTAAAACCACATCTCCAATTTCAGTATCAACAAAATCCACAATCTCAATATCTTCTTCAACTACATCAGCCATTTCTTTCACAACAATTACTTCATCTAATCTTTCAATATCAGTTGGTAATGGCTCGTATAATTTATACACAACTGAATATGGGTAGGGCATCGTCACAAAATCTTTTTTAAAATTAGTAGTTAAAAACATCCTATTTCCAAATTTTATATAGGTTCTCATGTCATATGGATTGTATACAAGATAAGAAACTGAAAAGTTAGGAAAGTTTACAGGATTGCTATCATCCTCATAATCCGTAACATTGTCATTTGTCTGAATTAATTCTCTACCGACATTAGTCCAATGCTTATCTACAGTTATCGATGTTCCCTCTCTTTGAATTCCGGTTATGGTAGCTTCATAGTCTGCGTATATCGGTTGTCGCGTCTGCTGTGCATTTAATGTAAAGTCTACAAATAAATTATCAACCCACGTTATTCCATATGAGTTAGCTGCTGTCAGCCCTTTGTCTGTATCCCAAGTATTATCACCTCTTACCTCAAGAAAAAAGTCAGCTGTTAAAAACCAATTATTTGGAACATCTACAGCAAGTTCTAAAGTGCTCCAACCACCAGCATTTAAAGTAAATGCCTCCACTCCAATTTTTTCATAAACATATGATATTGTTGTATCTTGTGAGTTCCAAATAGCTGCTTGTCCATCCCACACCCATTGTTCTGCTGGACTTAAAGCTCCATCTTTATATGGATCCGGATCATAACTAAGTTCACTACTCCCATCATCATATACTGCAAATTGATTATAATTATCAGCACCTGGATTCCTACTACCAAATATAAGCTCCTCACCTTCAGTTCCTTTAATACCAGCATTAAAGAAATAACTGTTTATAGGTGTAGAGTTCGGAGCTTCTTGTGTGTCTGGCGATACATATACTTGGTCTCCGATTATACCGGTGAATTCGCTGGAAAAGCCAGAATTCTGTGCAAATGCAACCTCATATTCTCCGGGTAATCCGTTAAAAGCATCATCAAATGGTCTTGTTCTGCCAAAGTCACCACCCCATTCGCTAAAGAAAGCATCGTCATCACTAGAAGATTCATAAAAATCACCATCTCCATCATTTACTAAATATACTTGGTTACTACCAAGTATTGAAAAAAAATGTCTCCAGTTCTTACCATTTCCTCTATCGAACCAAGTCTCAAACTTACCTGCTCCAGAATTTAATGCGTCATTAAACCCCTGATCGATGTCTACCCAAGCTCTTAGACCTTTATTATAATCCGTAATCTTACGACCACCTCTCGGGTTTGTAATATTATCCAAATCTTGCCCAAATAGCTTTGCTATAAAAATTCTATTTTGATCTTCAGCGCCAGTTCCATTACTATAAAATATTATATAATGCTCTTCCCATACTCCCTCTCCTGTGCTCCTCGCTGGGTCTGATCCGGGATCTCTAAGTCTAGAAACACTCTGTATAAATCCATATCTAAAAATGTCATCATATATAGTAACTGTAAGTGTTTCTCCATCAACGACTTGAGTTGTGCTTACATTCCTAACTGCAGGAAATAAATCTTCAAATCTATGCAACACTAATTTATTCGAGTTTACTGTAAATTCTACCTGTTTTATTTCCCAAACTAAATCATCCTTAAATAAAAGTGCACCATCGCCCTTCGTTGTTCCTGTCTGCCAACCCGCATTTTCACCTTGTCTTTGTATTCTTTGGTATTTAGCAGGAGTTGTTACTCCCTCCGCTTGATATGGATGACTATTTACAACATTCTCTCCAGAATACTGAATACTGCTGACAGTTCCATCGGGAGCATGAGGACTATTTGCTGCACCTTTTGTTATCCACTGTGCACCTGACCACTCCCATTCACCCTCTTCGCTTTCCGTTCCCTTTTTCCAATATGGATCTTTTGCGAGATCTGGAACCCATGCCCATTTCTTAGGAATAATAGTTAGTCCTGTGTTGATTCTCGGTGCTATAATTGCAATTGACCAAGCTCCCTCTCCACCAAAATCTGCTGTAGTTTGACCTACTTCTCCGTTGAAAGCTGTTACGCCAAAATGTGTTATGAGTTCTTCTTCTGTGCTTGGTGGCTTATTTTCTATAGTTGATGCATTAGATTCATTATTTTCTAAATAACCTTCAGGTATATTTGCCGGCCTTGGCTCAGCGGGCGGAGCACCAAATGGATTAAAATATCCATTAGGTGGTGAAGTTGGCTCAGGTTCAATAAGTCTTTCAGTAGGATATTTAAAATCAACAGCAACACCTTTTCCAGCTACGCTACTCTTTATATCTAATCTGATATTAATCGTATCGCCTCCCTTAGCTCCAAAATTTATTAATGGTGGCATAGTTTGACCAATCATCAAAAGTCTATGACCACTAGCGCCATCCCAAGCTTCAAAGTCTTGATATAAATCATTTTGATCTATAAATTTTATACAATTACCGCCGGTATTTCCTTCTCCCGTTACAACTTTTGCATGATAGCCAATAGCACTGGTTCCAGCATGAGGTGCGCCATAGTTTAAATATCCGCTTGTCCAATCAACTAATTTTACAGCATCGCTATGTAAACTACTATCCCACCCAGCACTTATTATCGCAGGTGCACCTGTGGTCGTATCTATTTCTATTTCTTCTAATTCAGCATTCTTTATTATATTTAAATCTGTGCGGACTTGTTGAGTTACATATCCGATTATGTAAGCATTAGGTAACTTAATAGTTCCACCTTTCATATTATCCGTAAATATAAAACCACCTTCTTGAACGTTAATTTCTATAACATTTGTAGTATCATATTCTATTCTTGTTTCGGGAGGAGCACCAGCGCCAAATCCTTGAGCAGCGTTACCCGTTGGTAAATCTACAACTACATTTCCTTTAAATGCGATTCCATTTGATATATTTTCTACCTTTACGGCTTCTTGTAGTTGCAAAAAGTCTGTTTGATAGTTAAATGGACCCAATGGACTATCTCCAATATTCTTAGCTGATAGCCTAATTTCTTTTCTTGTCGGTGAAATTGTTTCAATCTTATACTTGTAATCTGATATTAATAATTGTTCAGCTGCTGCAGGATTTTTTTCATACTCTTCTTGACTTTTATTAAATATTTTACCTAAATCGTTTACATATATATTTTCTGCATTTCTTCCTACTGAAAATATTTCATTCTCAAATCCTCTTTGTGTTCTAAGTAAGACAGGATCTTCTCTTCCAGCTAAATTTCTTATAAATCTATATCTAATCTTAAATTTTCCTGTTTCATAACCAAATAATTTTAAGTGAGAAGCTGGATTTATTTTTATAAAATTCTCATCTATGCCTGCAAAAAAACCTGAAAGAGCGTCATATTTTAATAAATCTTTATATTCTATTAAATTGCCAGCCTCATCTAGTAGCTCTACAAGAACATGATCTTTATCAGCATTACCACCCTCGCCCCAATATCCATTTTCATAAGGCTTGTCTCCGATTTTTTTTGTAATGCCTCGAAGTAATCTTTGTCTATCTACATCATTTAATTGGCTTGACATTATAACTCCCTTAACTCTC
>TARA_R110001592_G_scaffold281274_2_pt1 | contig 10474 bp, 12 predicted proteins | sample TARA_R110001592 | Tara Oceans TARA_R110001592 (sample SAMEA4398387) | marine metagenome | biome: Polar Biome; feature: [SRF] surface water layer (ENVO:00010504); material: water (ENVO:00002006), including particulate matter (ENVO:01000060) such as... | depth 5 m | reverse complement strand
GGCTTGATAATTTGTGATCCATATTAATCTCCTATAATTTATAATACTATTATAGCATCATTTTAATGAGTTGTCAAGTGTTTTTTATTCAAAATGGTATTTTTCCGAATATAACATCTTTAAGCATTACCCAATCGCATGCCTTAGCCCATATTGGATTTTTAAAGGCGGCTGGTGTATTCTTCTCGAAAAAATAATGACCAGTCCATGCAAATGGATATACTATAAATGGGCTTAGCAATAATAGTGGTAAAAATCCATACTGAAGGCATTTGAATATAAATACCACTGTTACTGCTTGCCCTAAGGCATGAAGGCGGCGGCACCACTTGTTTTGGTGTAGAGTCAAGTAGTGAGCATAATATTGATCAAATGTAATATCCTTAGACATTCCTATACCTCAAAGAATTTTCCAGAAGATGGACGCTGTTTTCTATCTCTTTGATGCCAGTTGGTAAGTCTACTTCTACATCGAACCCTAAAGAGTTTATCTTATCATAAGACACTTTGTAGTTTCTCTTATCGGGATCCTCCTTGATGGAAGCATGATGAAAAAATGCCTCTGGTATCTCTTTGTTGATCAGTTCACAAACTTCTCTTTTGGTATGATTCATCTTGTTGGAGCCAACATTATAAACATTTGATTTCATCTTTTCATGATTGTCAATAGCAAATACAAATGATTTAGCTAAATCTCTGACGTGTATAAACGTTCTCAAGAAATGAGATTCATAAATGACGGCGTATCCTTCAGTAACTGCTTTGTAAGTTAAGTCATTAACCAATAGATCCAGTCTCATGCGAGGCGATATGCCAAAAGCGGTTGCAAACCTAAAGGCAGTGGAATTCTTCCGGCTCATGACGATTCTTTCGGCGTACGTTTTTGTTTTGCCATAAATAGACAACGGGTTCAAGGGAGTCTCTTCTGTGCATGTTCCGACTACTTCTCCATAATTCGACCCAGTTGAGCCAAACAAAAGATATTGATCTTCCTTCATCATGTCAACTAGATCTTGTGTCGCTTGAGTATTAACACTATATGATTCATCTTCTCCTTTTAATCTGCAAATAGGGAACCCCACATACGCAGCAAGATGGATCACGACGTCCTTATCTTTGATAAGTATTTTGAGTAAATCTAAATTTCTAATATCTCCTTTTACAAAATTGAAGTTTTTATCAGAAAGAAATGGAATAAGTCTATCTCCATTATTGAACAATAGGTTGTCGATGACAGTCACTTCATACTCCCTCTCTAAGAGTAGTGGTATTAAGGTGGTACCGACATATCCTGCTCCACCAGTGATTAATATTTTTTTCATTTTTTCTCCTTATAATAATTAACGGTATTTAAGATTCCTTTGTGGTGATCAAAAAATTTGAAACTAGGAAATAATTCTTTGAATTTTTTACCTGCTACAATCTTAACAGGGTCACCGTCCCTGTAGCTTGTGTCAAAAGTAATTTTACCTTGATACCCACAAGCTTCTTTAATGAGTTGTGCAGATTCAGCAATCGAGTAACCTCGTTCTTGCCCCATGTTAACTGGGTACTCCAGACCATCGATTTTCAAACACTGAGTTAAAACTTCGATAAAATCATCAATATAAGCCCATTCGCGAATGGGGGATCCTGTTCCCCACACAACAAATTCTTCTGCTTCTTCAGATTGCGCTTGGAGCATTCTAATTACCATTCCATTCAAGGCATGTGTGTGATTTGGATCCAATGAGTCACCCGGACCATAAGTATTTGGGAATAAAATATTTACAGACCTAACTTCATATTGTTGCTTAAAGCAAGATGATAAGTAAAATATAGATCTTTTTGAATTTCCAAAAGAAAAAACAGATGGGTGAACATCTCCATCCAGCCATTCCTCCTCATGTTGAACATTGCTTTTTCCCGGATAAGAACAGTTTGAGAAAGGTTGAATGATTTTAATACATGGATTAATCTCCGCTACCGATCTGTATAGATTCAAAGCCATCTGTACATTATCATAAAAAACTTCACCTGATTTTGTTCGAACATAGTGGACACTGCCTCCATGAGAAGCCAAATTATATATCACATCTGGTTGTACTTCTTTGATTTTATTGTAAATTTGATCATAAACTCGAATATCAACCCCGCTTGATTTCTGAGCGGTTGATATGTTATGACCTTCTTTTTTCAACCTATTGGTTAAATTTTTTCCAATAAAACCGGTTGATCCTAGTATTAAGATTTTCATTTTTTCACCTCGTTAGAACAGTTAAGTATATTGTGTTCTGAATTGCACCACTTGTCTGCATATATATTCTTCATAGGTTCAGAGAACATTGGTGTATAATATTTTTCACAGCCCTTAAAAAAATAATGAATTGCCTGAGCTTTTCTACTAACGGAAGCATCTTTGACGGGTGTTCCTCCATGTAGAAGATTTGCAGGCCAAATAATCGCTTGACCCTTCTTGACGGGAATTGAAATTGTCTTTGCTCGCTTTGCTACAACAAGATTTTCAATAAATGCATCATACTCTCTATATGAGAGCTGCTCTCCATTATCCCTAGTGTCTGGGTGAGCGATTTTCATATCATGATAGTCATACTCCTCCCAGCGGTGACTTTCCGGTACAATTCGTAAAGTTCCGTTTGAAGCGTCACAATCTTCTAGAGCAACCCAAGTTCCTACCATCCATTTTGCTGGATGTGAATTAAAATGAATTATGTCGCTATGGAGAGGTTGAGATGTTGGGTTGGTGAAATTAATAGTTCCAAACGGGAATGGCTCCCTATCATACAGTAATTTCAGCATTTTCATCATTGTTTCATTAGTCGCTAATTTCTTAACAGCTTCGCTCTTTTTCCAAAGCTCAAAAAGTCGGCTACGATTAGTGTATTCATAAATTTTCTGATCTGTGAAGTTTTTACTCTCGAGTATGGAAGAAACATCGCGATTTATTTCTTCTATAAAAGCATCCTCCAAGCCCAAATCTAACACAAGATATCCATTTTCATGATAAAAAACACATTGCTCTTTTTCTTCTTTAGATAATTCTGAACTATCTAATAATTCATAGAAGAAAGGAGATTCAACCCATGGGATTGTCATTGCATGCTTATCTTTAAAGTAATTTTTCATATCAGTACCCTAATTCCTTTGCGCTCTCAATCGCTCTCTCTTTATTTCTTTTTCCAATTGGCCTTGCTGGCGAGCCTGCATATATGGTCCATGGTTCAGTATCCTTTAGGACAACGGAATTTGCACCAACAATAGAACCCTCTCTTAATGTTACACCCGGTAATACGCAACAATTGACTCCTAATGTTGCAAAGGCTTCAAAGATTACTGGTTTACTGATTACAGTCCTATATTGGATTGGTACTACTGGTGATATCAATCCTTGTTTGAAATCATCTCCTGCACATATTATTCTTCCGCCTGAGCCTATATTTGTAAAATTTCCCATCTGAAGGTATGAGTCGACTCCGCCAAGTATGGTAACACTTGGTGCAATATGTATATAATCCCCCAACTTCATGGATGTGGAAATATATGTCCACGCATCGATGGCGACGTGACTTCCTATGGATACCAAATGTGGTCTAGTAATGGATGCTAGGGGACTTATTATTACATCTTCTCCTATTTTTTTATATATATTATTCATAATTTATAACCATAGAACCCCAAGACCAACCTGAACCTATGGCGGTCAAAAGGATCTTGTCTCCTTTTTTTATTTCTTTATTTTCAATTGCATCACTGAGAGCAATTGGTATTGACGCACCGGCTATATTACCATATTTATGCATAACTTTTTTAATTTTGTCGTGCTCTAAGCCAACCTGAGTGCTTATTGTTTTTAGCATGTTTATGCTAGCTTGATGTGGAAAAAACATATCTATGTCAGATACATCGAGGTTCGAACCTCTCAAAACATCCTTGATAGAATCAGGCAGAAAAGTGACTGCTGCATTCCATACTTTTTTTGGATTAGTATTATAGGTCTGTCCTAGGTTACAATTAAATCCAGTAAATCCAGTGCCTGAGCCATTGCTGTGGATTTTACTATAGGTCCAACCTTTTTCAGAAGCACTTAGTATTAGAGCGCCAGCACCATCGCCGAAGAAAACACAATTTCTATCACTCCAATCTGTTATTTTTGAGTATACCTCAGTGCCGATTATGAGTATATTTTTGTACATTTTAGTACTAATCATTGGAGCACATAAGTGCATAGCAAAAACAAAACCAGAACAAACAGCATTTATATCAAAACAAGGAATATTTTTTTTAAAACCTAATCGCTTATGAATAGTACATGCAGTAGATGGAGAAAGCCTTTCTGGACTGGAGGTTGCAACGACGATCATGTCTATATCTTCCTCATTCAAATTAGCATTTTTCATCGCAGCTAGGGCAGCTCTGTATCCTAAAATTGAAACAGTCTCATCAATTGCAATTCTTCTTTCATGTATCCCAAGGTTCTTCTCCATCCACTCAGCTGTCGTTGGTGCATTATTTTCGATAGTCTGATTGGAGTGTAATGAATCGGGCACACTAGCTCCAAAACCACTTATTGTGACGCCATAATTAAACATCTATAGGCCCCCGTCAATTCTCAAGTTTGTACCACAAATGTATTCATTTTCAATAATAAATTCCACTGTGTTGGCTAGTTCTTCGATTGAGCCCCAGCGCTGCAAGCCAATTTTTCTTTTAGCCATCTCTTGAACCTCAGCCGGCACCCTATAGCACATTCCACCATCCCAGAAACCTAATTGTATTGAATTGCAAGTAATTCCCTTTCTTATATTTTCTTTATTGGCATTTTGAGCCAATCTGTCTACAAAGCTTTTAGATGAGCAATAAATGGAGTTTTTTGGAACATTCATTTCACTAAAGACAGAAGATATTAATACAACTCTGCCCCACTTTTTTTCACGCATCTTCGGTAAGCATCCAGCCAATATGTTAATATTTCCTGAGATGTTGACATCTAACATGTCCTTTATTTGGGGCAAATCTTCTTCAGAAATATTACTTAAAAACACATCATACTTTTTACCAGAAAAATTTAAGACAATATCGATATCATTTTCTTCAAAGAAATTTTTAACAGAAGTGAAATCAGTAACGTCAACATCTTTTGATGATAAAGACAAAACTTTATATTTTTTATTTAAAAAGGGTGTTAGTTGTGAGGCAACACCACCAGAGCCTCCAAAAATTGCAATTGTTTTCATTTCATCTCCTTTATTGTAAATTCTTTTTTAAAAAAATCCATCTTAGTCAAGTCTGGCCAATCAGTGTATGTCCATTGTTTTGACTTTCTCTTGATTGCTTCTGGTAACTTCTTTAGTCCAAGTTCTGCTGTTTCTGGTGTCATGTAGTAATGATACCCCATCGTCTTAATGTTTTGAACAGCCCAGGATTCATCTGGGCTTCTGCCGTCATAAGACATTTTCTTTAGAGTATCAAAATCTTCTTTTTTATCCAACAATATGGCACCGCCCCTACCAAGACTTAAGTGCTTTCTAAATTGAAAACTGACGTTCATATAGGTATTTGGTATGTAACTGTCTTTCCGCCATAGGACAGCAGCATCTACTACATCATCCGTTAGGTAGTAATAGTCCTGCCATACTTGATCGGTCCATTCCATATTAATATTAAGTTTGTTTGATAACATAGGGACAGACAAATAAGTTCTTTTAGGTACTTTTATTTTCTCTACCTGCTTCATTCTTAAGCAAAGTTCAATTCCATGAGTGCAACAATCCACAGCAACTGCGAATGGTGCGCCGAAAAACTTTGCTATTTCGTCTTCAAATTCTTTTATTTTTTCAAAACTCAATTTACAACTCCTTTATTTAATTGCCGGCTCAAAGTCATTTGGGAAACCTGCTGCTTTTCTTTTCTCAAAAATAATTCTATCTATGGTTCCAAAATTGTGTTCCTCTCTCTCTCGATCAAGGAAGTCGCGAGGGCGCTTTCCTGCTCCCGGATGGATATGCTCAACCACCGATTCGGGGCACCAGATGTACCTTCCAGCCAACTTAGCGCGTTCATTTAATTCGTTATCGACATAATAATAGTTGTATGCAGGATAGGTACAAACTCCACCCAAATGATCAAGGCAAAATTGTCGATCATAAAACGGGGCAACGCCTAATACATTTCCATCCCATATCTTATCATTTAGCGTTACCATTCCGTATCCATCTAAATATTTTTCATGATATTCTAGCGCCTTATCGAGCCAATTTTGGTGGAAATATTGATCATCTCCCGAAGGAAAAAACATTTCCCCAGTCGCTATTGATAAACCATGGTTCCAAGACCAAAGGGCGCCTCTTCTCTCTGGGGAGTAATCACAAACATGCGTCCAAGTATCAGTTGTTTTATCTTTTAAATATTCCTCTACCTTGTGTACTGTTTCAATATCGCCATCAACGACCATGACCAATTCCACATTTAGATGTTTTGTTGTTTCATATAAAGTACTAACCGCTTGCAAAGCCAGTGGAGGTCTATTGCACGTTACTAATATTACACTTGTTTTCTTACTCTTCATAGTAATCTCCTATAATCTATAATACCATTATAGCACCCTTTTGATGGGTTGTCAAGTTTTTTTTAAATTTATTTACAATAAAAATTTTTTAATTCATGGAGTTGTTGTTTTATGTGTGGCAAATTAACTTTTCCACTTAAACACTTATAGTCGACTTTGTCCTGATGTACATGGGGTTTAACCCTTGCTGTGTCACCATAGACTTCTGAGATTGTTTTCAATAGATCATACTTGGAGACAATCGGAGACGAAAGTATATTTACTTTTTCGAAATTTTCCCAATTGAACATCATTTTAAAACAATATTTTGACCACTCTAGAGTTGTATTTCCATTCCACAGGTGATTTACATATCCATCAACGCTACCAGATTGGCTTAAAAACCACTCTAGCAAACTTGCTTTTGATTCAATTTCGTGGCCAATGATGGATGTTTTTATTATTTTTGTCTTGTTGGCGGTTGACTCAATGAATTCAGATGCTCTTCTTTTTGATAGTCCATAATCGTCACTATCAATTTCACAATCCGTTCCTGGATGTATTATTTTTGAACCTGTTTCCGTCTCAAGCCAAATGGGTAAATCGTGATTAATGTCAAAATTATTTTTTCTTTGAGGTATGGATCCGATACAGTTCACTATAAAATTGCAATTGCACTGTTGTGTGAATCGTTTAAACTCCAAAGAAGGCCATCTTAAGTCGGTAGTTTTTACCTCGACACTATTATTCAACAAGTATTTATGTACTGCATTTCCTAACATGCCTTTGTGTCCTAAAATTAAAACCTTCACAGTACGCCTCTGTCTTTCAAAAAAGATTCTATTGCACCATACTCCAAAATATGATCAGCTGAGCTATAAGTCCATTCCGTATCACTTTTCTGATTATTTGTTATCATGAAATAATCTTCAAACTCTAGAGTTCTAGTTGACTCCTCTTTATTGATCATACTTTCATGAACTTTTTCACCAGGTCTCTTGCCTACTTCTTTTAAGTGAACCTGCTCACCTACAATGTATTTGGACAAGACTTTAGCTAAATCAGTTATTCTTAGGGATTTCATTTTTGGTACAACAATGTTTCCATGGGAATCCGGATGACTATACGCCCAATGAATAAGATCCACTGCTTCATCCAGAGTCATGAGAAAGCGAGTCATTTCATAGTCCGTTATAGGTAGTGATTCACAATCCTCTTCTCTCAGAAGCGACTTGAAGAAGGGAATGACGGATCCGGTGGACTGTAAAACATTTCCATATCTCGTTATGACAACTTTTGTCTTGCTTTGGTTGATGGAAAAATCAACATACAATCTCTCTGAAATAAACTTGCACATTCCATAAACGTTTAGTGGATTACATGCCTTATCTGTTGAAATGAATACTAGAGACTCCAAACTATAGGGCGCTTCCAATACGCAATCAATTAAATTTTGATGACCTATAATGTTAACTCTTACGCTCTCATATATGTTGGCCTCGCAAATTGGGACATGTTTTAGTGCTGCTGCATTAATTATGACCTCTGGTCTATGTAGATTTATGACCCTCTGTATGGACTTTTTATCCTTTACATTTCCTACTATAAAATTTACATTTGGATATCTTTTTTTCAAATTATAGTGCTTATGCTCATCTCTAGAGAGGACAATGATATCATTATCTTTTATATATCTATCCAGTAGTGTTTTGCCTAACGCACCTGTTCCACCAATAATCATAATCTTTTTATTTAACATTTTTAACTCCCATATGTTTTATATCTTAATATAACACACTTCCTTCCCACTGTCAAGTTTTTTCTATAATTTGGCCAAGATGTTGACGATTCTTTTTGCTGTTTTTCCATCACCCAACCATTCCAAATTAGGTCGTAACGATCCGGTCCAATATTTTTCTAAGTACAAGTGAGAGTATTCCCAAGACAAGTCTCGTTCTTCTATGTTCAACAAAGTGGAGCAATAATTTTCAATTGATTGAGGACGCTCTGTGAACATTCTAGGCACAATCACTGGGGTATTTAAGATGGCTGGTTCTTCATGAGAGGTTCCGGAATCAGATATCATAAACTTGCAGTGATATTGAGCATCCATATAATCATTGTATCCCATAAGATCTATCAATTCTATTTTTCCCAAATCTAATCCCAGATCTTTAAGGACTCTAATTGTCCTAGGGAATTTTAACATTTTAGCTGGAATTTTATACTTATTAACGCACTCATTGACATAAGAAATGATGTTTTCCAATCTTTGTTTTGGTGGGGGCAAAGAGCCAACTCCAATATTCTCAGATCGGTGAATGTCGACCAATATAAAATCTTCTCTCTTTTTGACAGTTGCATACTTCTTCACAAATGGTTCACAAATTTCTAAAATGGTATTTCCCACTACATGAATTCTATCTGTGGATATGTTTTCTCTTATCATGTTGTCTCTGTTATCTTTATGATATGCGAACAATACATTCGAAACATGATTGCAAGAGACCCTATTGATTTCTTCTGGCATCCACTCATGACCCGTTCTCATGCCCGCTTCGATGTGGGCAATCTTCCACCCGTCTCTTTTAATAGGAAGAGCTAAACTAACCGTATTTGCATCTCCTAAAAATAACACATAATCTGGTTTTTCTTTTCTTATGACTTCTATGGCTTTTATGGAAGCTTCACCGGTCAAGTGAAAATGTTCTTTTCCATATCCTCCAACGCCCAAGTTATAATCAGGCCTTCTAATTGATAAATCCTTAAAGAAAACTCCAGACAGCAATTCATCAAAATGTTGACCAGTGTGTATCATGATGTGATCTATCTCTTCGTGTTCGTCTAATCTTCGGAACACCTCGGACATTCTAATAAAGTCAGGACGGATGCCCGTTATGGTAATAATTTTTTTCATGAAAGAATCTCTTTTAAAATTTTTGATATTGTACTACTAAAAGTAGCATAGTTTTTGTGATTAATTTTGTTGTTAAAATCTTGACTTGTTGGGTGGCCACCATACCAATGAATTCCAATTACGGTGTTTGGTAAGTCAACATTTTTTTCAAATATCTTATCGATATTCTTAAAGTCTAAATAATAAAAATTACTTGGATTTAAGTTTAGCAAATTCAGATTTGGGAATCGACTTTTGGCATTGGGAAAGGTTGGAGCTATTTGAGTAAACAATCTTGTCCCAATCGATTGATAATTAAGTTTATCATAGCTAATCATCGATTGTTTTGCTATAGATTTATAAAATGTATTATTCTTACTAGATCCCAAAAATCCAATAGGAATCACACTTAGTCCTCGGGCCAAATCCACGTCATAACAAACTATGGTGTCTTTTTTAGAATTAGAATTAAGGTGCGATACATTTAATGGTTTTATATATAGAATATCCATGTCAGACCAGATTCCACCCGATGTGGATAGAATCTGCCATCTAAGCAAATCTGATTTGTGAGGCTCTGGGGCATCTGAGCCTATAATGGTGTTGGAAAAATCAACCTTAACTACTTTGATCGGTACATCATCTATTAGTTTGCTAAAATAATCTTCACCATCGTAGTCAACAGAATCAGAGCAATGCTTGTTGTCTCCACCCTCGGTTCTCCAAAAAATCTCAGTCGATACGCTTTTTGGGACATACAAATGTATTGACCAGTCAGGATTGAACTTCTTAAACGAAACAATGGTCATGTATCTAAGAAAAGACATTTTAGGTGAGCCCCAATAAAAATGCGCTATTTTAGGTATTTCTTTTAGATTCCACTTTGTAGAGTCCCTATAGAGATTTCTTGTCATAACATTCGCCTTTGCTACACAAGACCTATTGACCATTGATAGAGAGTCTGGTGGGTTATTGTGAGATCCCAGAGATGTATCAAGCCACACCACTTTAGAGTTGAGAGCCATTTGCATCGT
>TARA_R110001592_G_scaffold104289_2_pt1 | contig 10475 bp, 10 predicted proteins | sample TARA_R110001592 | Tara Oceans TARA_R110001592 (sample SAMEA4398387) | marine metagenome | biome: Polar Biome; feature: [SRF] surface water layer (ENVO:00010504); material: water (ENVO:00002006), including particulate matter (ENVO:01000060) such as... | depth 5 m | reverse complement strand
GCGTCGGGCGGCGCCTGCGCCACAGCAAAATCAGGCGCCGGCACCAAGCGCGCCACCAGCCGGTGGCTTTGATGATTTTGATGATGATATTCCGTTCTAAGGAACACCTTAGGGTTTAAAGTAAAGAATGTAGTTAAAAGCCCCGCTAGTCGGGGCATTTTTTTGTTGGGGTTTATGTCTTGCTGGCTTGAATGCCTTGCGGACTTTGAGGGCTTTGAGTAATGTTGTTGGCTCCCAGTCTATTAGATGCTGTGGAGGTATATGCAGTATCTGGCGCACTTGGTGCGATTTTTCTTATAACGTGTGAATGTTTCTGTGAATGTAGTTTTAATTTCCCCTCCGGGTCCATTGAGTGAAGCCATCCGCAGTCAACTAGCCCTGCGGGAGAGGTCTCTCGTGGTTATTGATATAGATGATTTACATACCGTTGATACGGCGTTGCTGCGCGACGCGATAGTGATTGACGCGGATGTTCTTGCGCGCTGCCAGCTTATTGATGGGGTGTCTGATGATTGTCATACCCGAAGACTGACTGCGCGTGAAAGTTTGCTGCAATCGTGCCGGGCGTTGGAAGCTCCCTATCTCTTTCTCAGTGACGGCAGGGTGTTCGATGGTATTGAGCAGTCCCATGATTACTTGGAGGCCGACGACCTTGTGCCGGCAAGCTCGGCGGGAAAGCAATTTGCGGAGATTGAGGATTTGGTGATGAGTCTTGCTGGGCAGGGGGTAATACTGCGCACCGGTCCTTTAATTGCTGAAGAAGAAGGTAATTTTCTCGGCGACTGCCTGGTCACAATGCGAGAAGGTAAGGTGCTAGCGCTAAATGATTCTTTAATGAGTTGTCCTACACCGGTGGCTGATATAGCGCGAGTTGTGTCGGGCATGGTTGATCAGTTGAGTTGCGGTGCGCCCTGTTGTGGGGTTTATCATTACAATAGCAGTGGTGTGGCCAGTGCTTACGAGTTTGCCGAGGTCGTTTGCGCGTTTGCTTCTCAGTTTGTGGCGCCTGTCGCCGATATTGCGGTGGACGATGCGGGTGTCACTTGGACGCCTAGTGTACCGGTGCTGTCTTGCGGTAAGGTCTTGCAACATTTTGGTATAAAGCAGTTGCCTTGGCGGGCCTACCTGCCGCGTATGGTGCGAGCAGTATGTGAAGGGGTGAGTAAATGAGTAGTGATAGCGAGTTTGTGCCGCTGAATATTGCGGTATTAACGGTTTCAGATACCCGCGATGAAAACAGTGATAGCTCAGGTAAGTTTTTACTTGAGGCGCTGACGGGTGCAGGTCATTCACTTGCTGACAAACAGATAGTAAAAGACGACATTTATCAAATTCGAGCGGTGATGTCTGCGTGGATCTACCGTGAAGATGTTCAAGTAGTATTGGTGACGGGTGGCACGGGCTTCTCCGGTCGGGATTCGACACCAGAGGCGGTTTCGGTGTTATTTGACAAGCAGATTGACGGCTTTGGCGAAGTGTTCCGTGCTAGGTCTTTACAGGAAATTGGATCTTCTACGATTCAGTCCCGCGCCTTAGCTGGTCTGGCGAATAATACCGTTATATTTTGTGTGCCGGGCTCCACTGGTGCGTGTAAGACGGCTTGGCATGGCGTTATTTGTGAGCAGTTAGATAGCAGGCACCGTCCATGTAACTTCGTAGGTGTTCTAAAAACCCGCCAAGATATGGAGGCTTAAGCGTGGCCCTACGTTCTGTTGACGAGACTCTGCACTATCTTTTGGCGGACGCCCAAAAAAGGGGCGGCGAGTCGCGAGATTTAGCACAGTGCTTGGGCGCAGTGTTGGCGGCGGATGTGCTGGCCGAAAGTAATGTTCCGCCGGCTGATAATAGTGCAATGGACGGCTACGTGCTTCGTTTTCAAGATCTGGTGCAAGGTGTCGCCATGCCGGTGAGCCAGCGTATTCCCGCAGGGATGGTTGGTGAGCCCTTGCTCCCGGGCACCGCTGCGCGGATTTTCACCGGTGCATTTATTCCAGCGGGCGCTGATACGGTTGTGGCTCAGGAGGACTGTGAGCAAGGCGACGGTGTGGTAACGGTAGATATCCCGGCAAGGAAAGGGCAGCATATTCGCCCTCGCGGACAAGATATATCATCCGGGCAGTTGTTGTTGAGGGCGGGGCATCGTCTTCAGGCTGCCGATTTAGGTCTGTTGGCCTCTCTAGGTCTTTCCCATGTCGCAGTTTCTGCGCCCATTAAGGTCGCACTGATGTCGACTGGCGATGAATTGCGCGAGCCCGGTGACTCGCTGGAGCCGGGTCAGATATATAATTCTAATCGTCCAATGCTCGCCGCAATGATTCGCGCCCTGGGTTGTGAGGTGATTGATCTCGGAATTGTGGCTGATGATCCGGGCGTGACAAAAGCGGTATTATTACAGGCGCGTGATAGTGCTGATGTGGTTGTCAGTAGTGGCGGCGTGTCGGTGGGTGAAGAGGATCATGTGAAGGCACAGGTCGAGGCCTTGGGCGAGTTACAGCTTTGGAAGCTAGCTATAAAGCCCGGTAAGCCACTGGCGTATGGGCGCTTGGGCAGTGTGCCTTTCTTTGGCTTGCCTGGGAATCCGGTGTCGGGCTTTGTTACATTCTGTTTGTTGGTTCGGCCTTACTTACTGGCAATGCAGGGGGTCGTTGATCCGGTGGCGCCGCAATGGCCGGCGTGTGCCAATTTTGACTGGCCTAAAGCGGGCAGTCGCCAAGAATATTTGCGAGCGCGAGTCACACCCAGTGCGACGGGTTTGCTGGTTGATATTCATCCGCAGCAGAGCTCCGGCGCTTTAACGTCGGTGTCTTGGTGTAATGCTTTGGCTGTTATTCCGATAGGTAAGACTTTGCAGCGCGGTGATTGCGTCGAGATAATATTTTTGCGGGATTTAAGCTAGAAAATAAAAGATTTGTTTGAGCTTGCCATGAACAGGTTCACGGCAAGCTCAGCGTATTTAAGCGGTGTAGCGCTTAAATACTAGGCTGGCGTTGGTGCCGCCAAAACCAAAGCTATTAGACATAATGGTATTGAGTGTGACGTTTTCTTGTTTGCTTGTCACAATTGGCACACCTGCGGCTTCATCGTCTAGCGTGTCGATATTGGCAGATGCCGCGATAAAGTTATGCTTCATCATCAGCAATGAGAATATCGCCTCTTGAACCCCTGTTGCGCCAAGCGAGTGGCCGGCTAGGGATTTAGTCGAGCCGATGGCGGGGATCTTTTTGCCTTCATAGGCCTGCTTAACGGCTTTGAGTTCTTGCATGTCACCGGCGGGGGTGGACGTGCCGTGAGAGTTGATATAGTCAATTTCAGTGTCCACGCCCAGTAGTGCTTGGTGCATGCAGCGCGCAGCGCCTTCACCGCTGGGAGCAACCATGTCATAGCCGTCTGAGGTGGCGCCGTAGCCAACCAGCTCGCCGTATATTGTTGCGCCGCGTGCTTTGGCGTGCTCGAGTTCTTCAAGGACCACCATGCCCGCACCGCCGGCAATAACAAAGCCATCACGGTTGGCATCATAGGGGCGTGAGGCGCATTCAGGGGTGTCGTTATACTTTGTAGACAGCGCACCCATTGCATCAAATAAGCAGCTTAGGGACCAATGCTCTTCTTCGCCGCCACCGGCAAAGACGATGTCTTGCTTGCCGAGTTGGATTAGCTCTGCGGCGTTGCCGATGCAGTGCGCGCTCGTTGCGCAGGCAGACGATATTGAGTAGTTCACGCCTTTGATTTTGAATGGTGTGGCAAGACAGGCCGATACGGTGCTGCCCATAGTTTGGGTGACACGATAGGGCCCAATACGCTTTACGCCGCGGGTGCGCAGGATGTCCGCTGAGTCAATCAGGTTAGCTGAAGACGCGCCGCCTGAGCCGGCGATAATACCGGTGCGCACATTGCTTACCTGGTCTTCTTCTAAGCCTGAGTCAGCTATCGCTTCTTGCATGGCAAGGAAGGAGTAGGCCGCGGCATCACCCATAAACCGAAATTGCTTGCGGTCGATGAGTTCTTTTAGGTTGAGGTTTTTTATAGAGCCGGAAACCTGGCTGCGAAAGCCCATCTCTTTATAGGTTTCGTTGAAGGCTATACCCGATTTGCCTTCCTGTAGTGAGCTTAATACTTCGGCTAGATTATTGCCGATGCTGGAAACAATACCCATGCCGGTTACGACAACACGTCTCATCGAATACCTCGTCTTATTAGCTTGTGATAAATTTATTAGATTAAATTAAATAGTTAGAAGCTAGCGTCGTCTTTGAACAAGCCCACGCGTAGATCTTTTGCTGTGTAAATGACTTTGCCATCGACAGCGACTTCGCCATCGGCAATACCCAGTACCAGTTTGCGCTCAATCAGGCGTTTGTAATTGAGAGTGTAGGTAACGAGTTTAGCGTCAGGTAGTATTTGGCCGGTGAATTTTACTTCTCCAGCTCCTAGCGCGCGGCCTTTACCGCTATTGCCGCGCCAGCCTAAGTAGAAGCCGACTAACTGCCACATGGCATCGAGACCGAGGCAGCCGGGCATGACCGGATCGCCGATAAAGTGGCAGTCGAAAAACCATAAATCAGGATTTATATCTAATTCGGCAACCAGCACACCCTTGTCGTAGGTGCCGCCCTCGGTGCTAATATGTGTGATACGATCCACCATTAGCATCTTGTCAACTGGGAGTTTCGGATTGCCGGGGCCAAAAAGCTTGCCGTTCCCGCAATCGATGAGTTCTTGTTTGGTAAAGCTGTTTTGATGAATTAAAGACATGAGGTCGAATTATCACCTTAAAAAATGTTGCGCTTATCTTAGCACGAAGGATTTAGATGGCACATTAAAATGTCAACATTGGCGTGAACATTGCTGTCATACCTATGTCATTATTTATAAGTAAAAGAATGATTCTTGCTTAGTGAAGTGGCTGTATGGAGAATGACAGATAGTCTATCTGCAGCCTCAAGGATCCGGGCGGTGTCCGGAATGTATTAAAGGAAATATTATGATTAGAAAATGTCTTTTCCCCGTGGCGGGTTACGGTACTCGCTTTTTACCAGCAACCAAATCAATGCCCAAAGAAATGCTGCCCATCGTAAATAAGCCCTTGGTGCAATATGGTGTTGAAGAGGCGATCGATGCCGGCTTAAAAGAAATTGCTCTGGTAACCGGCCGCGGTAAACGTGCCATTGCCGATCATTTCGATATCAGTTACGAGCTGGAAAGTCAGATTGCCGGCACTAGTAAAGAGCGGTATCTGGATTGTATTCGCAATGTGCTTGATAAGGGCACATTTATGATGACCCGCCAGCGCCAAATGAAGGGCTTGGGTCATGCGATTTTAACCGGTGAATGCCTGATTGGTAACGAAGCATTTGGCGTTATTTTGTCCGATGATTTGTGTCTTAACCACGACGATGAAGGCGTGATGGCGCAAATGGTTAAACTGTATAATCAGTTCCGCTGCAGTATTGTTGCCATCCAAGAAGTACCCATGGAAGACATAGAAAAATACGGTGTGATCGCCGGTGAGGAAATGGGTGATGGCTTGTATCGCGTGAGCTCAATGGTTGAAAAACCCAAGCCAGAAGACGCGCCGACTAATATGGCAGTCATTGGGCGCTATATTTTGACACCTGATATTTTTGATATTTTGCGTGATACCCCACCCGGTAAAAATGGTGAAGTGCAATTGACCGATGCGCTGATGACGCAGGCAAAAAATGGTTGCGTAATAGCCTATAAATTCCGTGGAAAGCGGTTTGACTGTGGCAGCGTGCCTGGCTTTATCGAGGCCACAAACTATGTTTACGAAAACATTTACTCAGAGGGTTCAGCGTGAGCAGTAGTGAAATAACATGCTTTAAGGCCTACGACGTTCGCGGTCGAATTCCGGATCAACTAAATGAAGATATCGCCTACCGTATAGGCCGCGCTTTCGCTGAGGTCATTCAGCCTAAAAAAGTGGTAGTAGGTCACGATATTCGTCTTAGCAGTGAATCGATTAAAGCGGCGCTGACAAATGGCTTGCTCGATGCTGGTGTGGACGTTTATGACATCGGTTTGTGTGGCACCGAGGAGATCTATTTTGCGACTTCTCACGCCGGCATGGATGGTGGTATTGCGGTAACCGCTAGTCATAATCCCAAAGACTATAACGGCATGAAATTTGTGCGTGAAGAGTCTAAGCCGATCAGTGGTGATACCGGTCTGTTTGATATTAAAAAGCTGGCTGAGAAAAATGATTTTGCAGTATCTGGCGTGCGCGGTAGTTTGCAGGCATTGGATACCTCTACGGCCTATGTCGAACATTTGCTGAGCTATGTCGATGTGGCTGCGCTGAAGCCGCTAAAAATCGTAGTTAATGCGGGTAACGGTGGCGCTGGTCGGGTTGTCGATTTATTAGAGCAGCGTCTGCCATTTGAATTTATTCGGGTGCACCACGAAGCAGATGGTAATTTCCCCAATGGCGTTCCCAACCCCTTGCTGGTGGAAAATCGCCAGCCGAGCATCGATGCGATTAAAGCCCATGGCGCTGATTTAGGTGTGGCTTGGGATGGTGATTTTGATCGCTGCTTCTTCTTTGATGAAACGGGTGATTTTATTGAGGGTTATTATGTTGTCGGTTTATTGGCCGAAGCATTTCTGCTGAAAAATCCCGGAGCGAATATCGTTCACGACCCGCGGCTAACCTGGAATACCATCGCTATTGTTGAAGAGGCTGGCGGCAAGGCCGTGCAGTGCAAAACGGGTCATGCCTTTATCAAAGAGCGTATGCGCATTGAAAATGCGGTGTATGGTGGCGAGATGAGCGCCCATCACTATTTTCGCGACTTCGCTTTTTGCGATAGCGGCATGATTCCCTGGTTGCTGGTAACACAGCTGATGTCGATTAAGTCAGCGAGTTTGTCGTCACTGGTTGAAGAGCGCGTTGCGCTATTTCCCTGCAGTGGTGAAATTAACCGTGAGGTTGAGGATGCCAAGGCAGTAATCGCATTGATTGAAGAGAAGTATAAGCCCGCTGCGGCGGCCGTTGATTTTACTGATGGCTTGAGCATGAGCTTTGAGGGCTGGCGCTTTAATGTGCGCATGTCAAATACTGAGCCGGTAGTGCGCTTGAACGTTGAAAGTGATGGCGACTTTGCGCTGATGGAAGCTAAGACGGCTGAGCTTTTGGCTATGTTGTAATTTTTTATTAGCGATAAAAAAAGCGCCTTCGGGCGCTTTTTTTTCGAGACATTTTTGTGTTGTTAGCCGTATCTAGGTGGCTTGGGCTTTTTTATAGCGGGCAATCAGTTGCGCTGTAGAGCTGTCTAGTGAACTGGTGTCATCGCCCGATAGTGCGCCCATCAGGGTTTGACTGATTTGCTTGCCTAGCTCAACGCCCCATTGATCAAAGGGATTTATGCCCCACACAAAACTGGCGGTAAATAAACGATACTCGTAAAGGGCAAGCAGGGCGCCAAGTGCGCCGGCGTCCAGCTGATCCATTAGGATGGTGGTGCTGGGTCTATTGCCCAGCATCGCTTTGTGTTGGGCTAACGGCTTGGCTTCGTCCGTTGCCATGCCGCCACTGACAAGTGCGTCTTCAATCTCGGCGGCGCTTTGGCCTTGCATTAACACTAGGCTTTGGCTGAAGCAATTGGCCACGAGGGTTTGGTGCTGCTCGCCAATAGGATTGTGGGATTGCAGGCTGGCGATAAAATCGCAGGGAATGGTGTCGCTGCCTTGGTGTAAAAGCTGGTGGAAGGAATGCTGGCCATTGGTGCCCTCGGTTCCCCAAATAACGCCACCGGTAGTGTATTCAAGTACCTCGCCATCGCAGCTAACAGATTTACCTGCGCTCTCCATAAATAACTGCTGGAGATAGATTGGCAATAATTTCAGGTGATGTTCGTAGGGTAAAACGGCCTGTGAGCTGATGCCCCATGCATTTCGGTACCAGGCATCCAATAGTCCTAGGATCACGGGTACATTTTGTTCTAGCGGCGCTTGTTCAACGTGTTGATCGACGTCGTGGCCACCTGCTAGCAGCGCTCTGAAACTGTCCATGCCTGAAGATAAAGCAACCGCGACGCCAAAGGCCGACCATACTGAAAACCGGCCGCCGACCCATTCCGGTACTTTGAGAATTAAGTCATCTCGAATACCGAAGGCCTTGGCAGATTCCGGTTTTGAGGTGACGGCCACAAAGTGCGAGTCGACATTATTGAGCTCTAGTTCGCTGCGCAGCCATGCGCGTGCGCTATTGGCGTTGCTGCGGGTTTCTTGGGTGCCGAAGGATTTGGATGCCACAATAAAGAGCGTGGTTTCTGCGGGCACGGCTGCTAGGATTTCAGTCATGACGCTGGGGTCAATATTGGCGGCGAAATGGGTTTTTAACAATGGCGCAGTTTGGTTCGAGAGTGCGTCGCAGACTAGGCGTGGGCCAAAGTCGGAGCCGCCTATGCCGATATTAACAACATCGGTAAAGGCTTTGCCACTTGCCCCGGTCAGCTTGCCGCCGTGCACGGCGGCGACTAAATCTGCCATGCCGGCATACATTGAGTCGATAGCCTCGTCATCGCTTTGGCCCGTGACCGCCCAGCGGCGCAGACTTGGATAATTTGTTGCGCGGTTTTCGGTATTATTGAGATGAGCGCCCGCTCTTAAGGCAGTAAATTGCTCGGGTATTCCTCGGTCGCTAGCCAATTTGCAGAGGGTTGCGAGTATATCGCTGTCGATATGATGTTTGGAGTAATCGACAAATAGAGGTCCAAGGTCAGCGCTGTAGTTTGCGGCGCGATTGGGGTCGTCTTGAAAGCGCTGCGCTAAGGGGGTGCTGATGCTGTGCTGGGCAAGAGTCTGTAGCGTTGATCTGATGTTGGCGTTGTAAGCCAGTTTGGCTCCTTGGTCTGACGTGCTACTCACAGTGTTCCCTCTGAAAGATCTGTTTACGCAGGGCTAGTCTCACCCTCCCCGTAATATCGTACAAATTGTAGCGGCTTCGGGGGTGGATTGTAATGCGCTGGGGGCTTAACTGCGCCTAGAAAGCGCTATTGCGGTGAGTTTTTCTAGTGCGTCGCGATAGGGTGAATCTGCAAATGGTGCCAGTGCGGCTAAGGCGGCTTTAGTATAGCGCTGCGCTGCGCTATGGCAGTAGGCTAAAGCGCCGCTAGTGCTAACGGCGGCTACGATGTCGTCAAGTTGTTCGGCGGTTTTGTTGCTGATGGCGTTACGCACCAACTGCTGCTGGTATTCATTGCCATGTTGCAGAACGTAAATGAGCGGTAGGGTTGGTTTGCCTTCGGCAAGATCATCGCCCACATTCTTGCCGGTTTCTTCCGGGTCGCCCTCGTAGTCGAGAATGTCGTCAATGAGTTGGAATGCGATGCCGAGGTTTAGGCCGTACTCATACAGCGCATCTTGGTGCTGGCTTGCGTTGCTAATAATCGCCGCGCCGCCACAGGCAGCGCCAAAAAGCACGGCCGTTTTGCTGCGAATAACGTCGAAATAGGTCGCTTCACTGGTGTCGGCGTTGCCTGCCCGGCTCAGCTGCAATACCTCGCCTTCGGCAACGGTATTAGTGGTGCTGGAGAGCAGCCCCATTAAGGGTAGGCTGCCAATCTCGACTAGGATTTCAAACGCTCGTGAGTACAGGAAGTCACCGACTAATACGCTGGGCGCGTTGCCCCAGTTGGCGTTCGCCGTTGGCCGCCCGCGACGCAGAGCGGAAATGTCGACAACGTCATCGTGAAGCAATGTTGCGGTATGGATGAACTCGATGACCGCCGCTAAACGAACGTGTTGCTGGTCAATCTTGCCAATTGCGCCGGCGCAGAGAAGCGTGAGCAAGGGGCGCAGGCGTTTGCCTCCCGCATCGACGATATAGTGGCCGATGTTCTCTACGAGTGGCACTTTGGAGTGCAATTGTTCGATGATGAAGTCGTTGACCGCGGCAAATTCGCTGTCAACGATCTTGCGGATCTGTTGCATGGTTACGACAATACGTATGGCGGAGTCGGTTGGCATCGTATGAGCGAAGCCGCGGGCTGTCAAGGTTTCTGCAACAGTCCGTTTTGGGGGTGTTGTTATATTTTCTAAAACTGCGTACAATTCGCGCCCCTGAAAGCAAAACCGTGCAGCCCCTTAATGGTTAAGTGGCAGTGACGGTGCCTGGACTTGTCCCGGTGTGTTGTGCGACAGCACAAAACACTCGGCCGAAACAAATTATTGCAAGCAGGCTCTTGGAGATTATGCTCATGTACGCAGTTATTGAAAGTGGTGGTAAGCAGCACCGTGTTATCGAGGGCGAAACCCTCAAGCTCGAAAAAATTGAAGTTGCCACTGGTGAAAGTATAACTTTTGACAAAGTGTTGATGGTTAAAACTGGTGAAGAACTGAAAATTGGCGCACCTTTTGTTGAGGGTGGCAAAGTGACCGCGGAAGTAATTTCGCAGGGTCGTCACGCCAAGGTAAAAATTGTTAAGTTTCGCCGTCGGAAGCACAGCATGAAGCAG
>TARA_R110001592_G_scaffold39976_3_pt1 | contig 10476 bp, 8 predicted proteins | sample TARA_R110001592 | Tara Oceans TARA_R110001592 (sample SAMEA4398387) | marine metagenome | biome: Polar Biome; feature: [SRF] surface water layer (ENVO:00010504); material: water (ENVO:00002006), including particulate matter (ENVO:01000060) such as... | depth 5 m | reverse complement strand
TGGCACAGCCCGCGCCACTGGCAGCTCAGCCTAGTCAATTCAATCAGATGTCTCGTTTCAACCCGATGGCACCCCTTCAAAATAGTTCGAGCATGGGCAACACTTTGGCAGGTTCTGCTCCTGCAGCCCCACCTCCATATATGAACCCGATGGCACAACAAAATCAAATGGGACTAGCTTCAGGTGGTTATCTTAGCCCCGGTAACGGGAATAGACGCTATACGTCAGGATTAGGCAGTTTAGCTAGTAGACGTTATTAGAGGACGATATGGCTAACGGTAATACAAGTGCAGGACGATATCTCGCTTTTCCAACTTTTGGAGGCGGTGGCGGTGGCGGAGGAATTACGCAGGTAAAGCTCCCCGCAGCACAGATGAGGTTCCCTACGGCCCGTGGGCCCGTTAGACGGGCACCTGAGCCTACCCTTAAAGAAACACTAGCTCCCTTCTTGCCTATAGCTCTTGAAGGTATTGGAAGTTTGCTTAAAAAAGACCCTGAAAAATTAACAGATGAAAAATATTTAGCCGATCTTGGCGGTTTATCTGACGACCCTACTGTAGAAGCTATGCAGGGTAATAAAAAGAAATTAGCTAGACTAGAAGCGTATAAACTGTATGGAGAGCCAGAAGAAAAAGACGGTTTTGGTTTTGATGACATTTTAAGTATGGTGATAGGTAGCCAAATGGGAAGGGGCGCAGCAGATTATGCAGCTAGTTCTCGAGCTATCGACAAAGCTAAAGAAACTTCTAGGCTAACTAAACAAACAAACAGAGGAAATTTTCTAAATACGGCACTTAAAGATGTAAACAACTTACAATTTGCAACTTTTGTAAATACAGACTCGGCTAAAGTAGGCGTTGACGATCCTCGAACAGGTCTTTTTGATCCTGCTGGTGAAGCTTATGTCATGAATGATGACAAAACAGGGTATACCAACATAAAATCTCTTAAAGGTAATTGGATAGAACAAAATTATACGCCAACAAATCCTTTATCTTTTCAAATGAGAGACCCTAGACTTGTAGAACTAACCAAAAACAGAACAGCGCTCGGCGAAAAAGACAACGCATTAATAGGAACAATGACGCTTACTAACGAAATGGTTAAAATGCTTGATAAAGGTATAGCAGACCCTGAACAAAATCCATTAACTACAGTAACTAGTATTGGTAACTTTTTAAATAGTGCGAAAGCTAACGCAAACCAAATATTGTCTTTTATGGGTAAGGGAAACGTATCGAATGCTTTTGCTACCGCTGAAGATATACAAGACGGAATTGCAGGGTCAGACGGTAGAGAAGGTTCTGGTCAACTAGCTCAACAATTATACAACGCTGTTAGTTCAGGCGATGACAACCAAATGAAATTAGCTATGGCTGCTTTTGAAGAAGGCAATGAAGGAACTAACTTTGAAAGTCTTTTAGGAGACATGGCATACAGCGATGTTAGAACTAGAGCGACCATGCTACAGTTAGCTTATGCTGCAGCAGCGGCTAATGGACAAACAGGTAGAACATTATCGGATAAAGATTTAGCGTTTCATTTACAAATGGTTGGTTTTGGTGCTACTCAAGACGCACAAACAGCTAAAGATAATATTTTATCTTTTGTAGACACCTTAGTTAGACAAACAGATAACGTAGTAATGGGAACTATTTCTCAAAACAGATTAATGTCAAATGCGTATCCTTTAGATAATGATATGTTTACTAGTATTATTTCAGGGTATTGGGAACCTCCTGTAATAAACGGTGAAAGAGATTTTACAAAGCCAAGCGAATATACCTTTAAAAACTTTTACACCCGTTTCGGTAAAATTCCTGATGTTGTACGATATAAAAAACATACAAGACGTTCAGGAACTATGTTTGATCCTAGCAGTAACACGAGCAGTGGAACTGTTAATTCTAGTACTTTTGTTGACGACGATCTAGACGCTTTTAGCGATCTCTACTAATAATGGCTTCTGTTACCCAACAACAAATGAATGAGTTTGAAGCTGCCCGAACAGCGGCAGCAGCGCGGTTGTCAGAACAAACTTTAAAAGATAATCCTAATCGTACTTTTGGTTCGATACTTGCTCCATCAGAGTTAGACATACTGGCCCAAGTATTTGATCCTAAAGTAAATCAAATGGCTCAAAATATCTTTGACGATGAAGATTTACAAAGATATCAAACTGCAAGAGAAATAATAGGTGAAACTAAACTTAAGACGTACAACAGACCACCTTTCGACTACAATGTAGCTGACAATTATTCTGACTATCAACAAAGTTTAGATACGTACAACACTTCTGAAGCAGTGCGGCAAGAGCTTGAAGCATATTTTCCGACACCAGAAGACCAAAACCCTGTTTACGGGTCAGATCCACAGTCTCTATTTCTTAGAAGTGAAGTAGATAAAAATTATAAACCTATTACTCCTATTGGGCTTAATGAAAGCATAACGATAGCTTCATTAGGTTTTGATCCTAGACCTGAAAACGAACTAAAAGTTGATTCGGGGGATGCTGATCGTTCGTTTGACTATTTAGCATCACTTGCGCCTCGTAACATGACTATAGAAAATTGGAAATATCTTGGCGATAAGTTTGGTTTAGAAGGAGATTATATATACGTTGAGCCGAACAAAAAAGGAAGCAGAGTTGCTTTTAGGGCTAAAGGTCAGGACGATTATCAACTAATAAACTCTCCTGAACTAACAGACCAAGATGTTTATAACATTTTGATGCAAGAAGCCCCTGCGCTAATAGGAGATGTAGGAGCGTCTATGATTGCTGCATCTAAGCTGGCTACTGCGACAGGGCTAAAAGGAACGTTGCCTGCAAAAGCATTAAAAGTATTAGCGCTTTCGGGAGCTGCTGGCCTTGGCGCTAGTTTTTTTGATCTTGTACGTTTGTTACACGGTAGAGAACAAGGAGCGCATGACTTAAATAGTTTAGACCTGCTAAAAGAAGCAGGAATAACAGGTGCTTGGGCTTTTGGAGGAACAGCTGTAGTAAGTTCAAGTGCTATGCTTGTTTCTAAAGTGTGGAAAGCAATTACAAAAAGTGACACTCCTCCCGATGTATTTGAAGCTATAGATGATGCGATGCAAGCTGCAGCACAGGCAGAAAAGTCAGGTAAAAGTGCGGCTACTCCGGGACTACTTTATGGAGACGACATAACAGTAACACAAATAAATGATCAACTAGCTTTATTAGCTGAAAAATTTGGGGATGACCTTGGTTCTTATAATCCAACTTTAGCAGCAAGAGCGGGTACTCAAAGTGCTTCTGATTTAGAAACAGTGTTTTTAAAATACGCTGACGATAAGGAACTAGTAGAACTTTATCAACAAATTAAAAACGGCAACCAAGAAGTTATAGATAGGTTTCTTAAAGTAATAGTTGATGAAATTGGGCCATCAACCTCAAAAGCAGCAGATGCAACAGGGGCGGAGCTAGGACAAAATCTTAGAGTATTAGTTCAAAAAGATATCGATCTTATTGAAGATCAAATGGGCACAATGCTTAATAAAGTAAGAAATCAAGTAAGCCCAACAGAGGTAGATTCTGCGATTGCAGGAGAAACTTTATTAAAACAAGTAGAGAGTCCTAATACGTCTAGTCTTCCTATTTTTAAAAGAACACAAACAAAATTAAGAGAGCTTAGATACGAATACACAAAGCCTTTTAATGATGCGTGGACAGCAGTGGTAAACAGCGACCGTTACGTTAAGTTAAGAACAGGAGCAGGAAAAACTAAAGGACCTCTTAACGACTGGAGAAACGCAAGCAGAGCGCAAGCAGACGAACTTCTTAACTCTGCTAATGCAGATGAAGCAGTTGCCGAATTATATAAGCTGATTCCTGAAAATAGTAACGATACTATACGAAGATTAGCTGGTAAAGGAGAAGGCGGTAAGTTTGAAAATCCTGATTTTTCGATAAACGAACTAAACATGGCTAGAGTTAGACTAAACGAGTTTGCTAGTGACTTGCCTGAAGGTAAAGAAGGCATTAAAAAGTTAGCTAGAAAGTTAGAACGCGGTTTAGAAGAACAAATAAATGTTTTAGTAAGAGAAGGAGCTTCTCGTGCATCAGATATACCGATGACATCGAAAGTTCAGTTAAGTGAATGGATACAAAGTACCGGATACGGAGATGATTTAATACAAGCATGGGGCGCACAAACCAACGCACTCAAGCTAGCTAACGGTGAAAACATACTTTCTTTTGTACGACAAAATCGTCCTGAAGCAGTAGCTGAGTTTATATTTAGCACCTCGTCTAAAGGAAGTAAAAAGAATTCAGTAATGACCGATTTAATGACTTTATTAGAGAAAAACGGTGCAGATGAAATAATAGATATACAAAACGGTCTTGGCGCGTACATAAAAAGAGAAATTTTAGACAATCCGGATATACCCGCAAACCAAGTAGCTAGGGTATATAGAAAATTTGTTAAAGACAATGAAGGAACTTTACGAGCTGTTTTTAAAGATGACTATTCAACACGATTTGGCAACGCTAATCAGTTTAAACGACTTGTTAAAAAACTAGACGATAGAAATGAAAGTATATTAAAGTTACAAGCACGTTTTGGCATGGCTAAACAAGGCGATCCGGATAGGGTAGTAACTAATATTGTTGAAAGTATCTTAGATACCGGAAAAACCCAAAAACAATCTGGGCGTATAGCAGAAGATATTCAGTATCTTGTTGAAATTACTAAAGGTGATGAAGTTTTACAAAAACAAATAGCCCAAGTTACTAAAAGGTGGATGTTAGACAACGTTGTAATTCCAAAACAAGGTGGGGGTTTTACACTAGACGCTGTTGGACTCAGTAATTTATTAAAAAAAGGTTTCGGTCCTGAAGAAATTGTCGGTCCAAAATTAACTTTTGATAGTTTTTTCCTTCCTTTGCTCGGTAAAGATGGCCCAGAGCTTCTTAAGAATTTGAAATTTTTAAATAATATGGTTCAACGAGAAGTTGGTGTAGAGCCTTCAGAATCAATTACTAGAGCTATTAAAGCGGGTGAATATGGTCCAGGCAGTACTATAGAAGGTGGTCTGTTGATACAAAAATTTTTAATCGGTCCTTTAACACAAACGGGTAGACGAATAACAGCGGCATCACGTAGACAAATAGAAAACTCTCGTAAATTTATTGGTGAGATGATGCTAGATCCAATACTTTTTAAAAGAACTATGGATATGGCAAGAGGAGTAGAAAACAGACAACGATTTATACGTTTTTTAACTTCTTATGGCACTATTTATGTTCGCGATATAGGCAACGAAATGCAGTATTACGACACAACAGATAAAAAACAAAAAACTCCGTCTACTGAAAACGAACTGTATGACAAATACATTAACCGATTTTATGACTTTTTTTATGGACAAGAAACCTAATGGCTATGTCTGACGAATATCCAAACGATATGAGAAGAACTAGAGAAAGATTTAATCCTTTTTCAAAAGCATTCTCTAATCCGCCTCAAGTCTTTAATCCGCCTCCGCCTCCGGAAGCGTTAGAAGCTCTTATAGCTAGAAAAAACGCAAACGATGCTACAAGTAAAGCTACTGACCAGTACGAAGCAGACGTTGCTGATTTTAAAAACACCGAAGCCACTGAGCTAGAGCAAGGGATTGCTGCTTTGCCAATAAGCCCTGCGGTTAATAATAGTCCACAAAATGTTGAAGAGACGTTTAATCCTTATGATTTTATTACTCGTTCTGATAATAATTATATGAGCGAGAATTACACCATCGGACCACAACCCGGACAGCCATACTTTGGGCCGGGAAACTATAGTTTTGACGATGTAGGAAATTATCCTCTTTCTCCTTACCATCCTGATTATGTGCCGTATGCTGCACCAACAATGCCCGATATAATGTACCCAACAACTTTGCCTGGAGGAGCTCCATTTCCTCCTGGACATCCTAATTATGTGCCCGGAGGAGAAGATTTAGAGCCTGCTCCTCCACCGAATACAAATCCTCGAAACCCTTATACGGGAGCGCCTATGCGAAATCCGTATCAACCGTATCAATCGTCTCAACCGTATTCAACGGATAGCGGAGCAGAGCCTTTAATGAAGAGGATAAATCCTGAAGACTTTGGTAATGCTCCAGTATTTAGACCAAACGATAATTTACAACCTCTGCCTAGCCCTACTGCTGCTGCAGGAGGCGGGTATTTAAACAAAGGTATCTCTCAGTTGCCCATGAATGGACAAGGTGATACACTAACGACACAGGTATTCCAAAGCGGATTCCGACCAAGGAGATAGCATGCCCGGTATAGAAGATTTAATGAATTTAAGAACACAAGGAGGTACAGCAAACGTGCCCCCTATGCCTCCTCAGGGAATGGGCGGCCCTCCTCCAGGAATGGCTGGCGGCCCTCCTCCAGGAATGGGTGGTGAAATGGCTGGCGGCCCTCCTCCAGGAATGGGTGGCGGAATGGGTGAAACGCCTGTAGGAATGGGTGGCGGAATGGGTGGCCCTCCTGTAGAAGAAGCTGTTAATGTAGAACAAGACTCAGCTATGTTAGCGGAAGCTGTTGTAGATAGAACACAAGGCGATATAGGCGCAGCGATTGCTGTTTTAGATAATGCTAAAGCTATGCTTATGTCTAGTGTTGAAGGTAGTCAAGACCCAATGATGGCTAATATGGGAAGACCTCTTATGAGAGGAGACGGTGGACCTATGTATGCTAATATGGGAAGACCTTTGTATCGTGAAGACGGTGGTACTATGGCTGACGATGATGTACTACGGCAAATGATTATGGACAATCTACAAAAACCTGAAATACAAGAACAAGCTATGGCTAATGTTATGGGTCAATCTGGTGGCCGTATGTCTGATAGAGACCGAGCTATAGCGGATTTAATGAGATTTAATCAGTCTTAACTAATCCAATTTTTCCATTTTTCGTCGCCTAAAACTTCTTGAGCTAGGTCTAATTTATTTCTTAGAGCTTTAACGATTTTTTCGTCTACAGTTCCTTTAGCTACTAAATCAATATAAGTTACTTTATTGGTTTGACCGATACGATGAGCGCGGTCTTCCGACTGTAATCGTTTTTCAAGGTCGTAGTTATTGCTGTAGTATATTACGTTGCTGGCTTCGGTAAGCGTTATGCCATACCCTCCTGTTTGGGTATTGCTAATTAAATATTTAAGTTCTGAGTCAGGGTCTTGAAATCTTCTTATTATTTCCTGACGTTGATCGTCTGGAGTTCCGCCATAATAAGTAGCGACACTGTCGACCCCTGTTATATTGTGTAATGTTTTTAGTATTCTTTTTATATCGTATTGATAGTTTGCCCAAATAATCGTTTTGCCCTGTACTTCTTCTAGAATGTTTATTAACTCGTCTAAGCGATTACTTTTTACTTCAACTTCATCTCCGCTATCGTTTCTAACGAAACCACAAACTACTTGGTGCAGTCTTAGTATTTGTGTTAGAACCGAAGTAACACTAACTAATTCTTGTGAGTCTAGTTCTGCTATAGCATGGTCTTTAAGTTCTTTATAAACTTTCTTTTGTTCTGTAGTTAATTCTACTTCTCTTTTTTGATATACTTTATCTGGAAGGTCTAAGCATTCTTTTTTAAGAACTCGGTAAGAAAATGTTTTTACATTATTAGTTAGTTCTTCTAGATGGTGATACCCAACAACCTGTCTAAAAGTTCTTGCCCCCATTTTTCTATTAATTAGTTTTGCGTATCTGTTTTGAAACGAATAGAAAGATGTGTACCCCAGTAGGTGTGGGGATAAAAAAGTGCTTTGACTGTACAAATCTAGTGGTGATTGAGTAACTGGAAAACCCGTTAGAATTCTACGGTATTTACTATTAACCGCTAATTTCAATAAATTTTTAGTTCTTTGTGCTTTCGGGTTTTTGATTGTAGTAGATTCGTCAACCGCGATTAAAACGTTATGAGCCAGTATAAATTTATCTACAAAAGCTACGCCTTTCTTAGTGCTAAAAGCTTCTACGTTAATAATAAGTATCTTAAGATTGTGGTTTATTTCAAAGAGGTTAGTTAGTTCTCTCTTTTGTTTTATCGTAGGAGCAGGAGTCCAAACCGCAATATACCTTTCTACATGGTCTGGCATGTGTGCGGGTATCTCTTTTTCTGACCAGTTTCGATACACTCCTTTAGGAGCTACAATTACAGCAGCATTGATTCCTCCTTTATCATAAAGCAACGCTATATTGTCTATAAGAACTTTAGACTTACCCGTTCCCATTTCCATAAAATAAGCATATTCTTTCTTATTCCACGATTTAGACAAGGCAACTAACTGGTGATCATATGGTTTTGTTTTAAATTTATATTTCATATAAACCTTTAGTACACAGATTAATTAATTTCTAATTTCTAATTTCTAGTCCGTAGTATATAGTATAAAACTATTTAAATAGTAGTCCAGTAAAATAATTTCTTCATGCCCTCTAATAGAAAACAGAATTACTAATACTGAAGTAACCGAATCCAATAGGAGTAAAGTCGGTTAAACACTGTGTTTTATTAACATCAATATTAGTATATTAACGATATTAGCAGTTCTGAAAAAGTTTTTATAAAAAAATTTTTTATTTTTAAAACTACATATCGTTAATAACTTTACTTTGCCGTTACTGCCCTATATTATTTAAAAAGTATTTAGAAATAAGAAATAAGAAATAAGAAAGGAGAAAAAAAAGTGACAGTTTATGTCGTGCAAGAAGTACAAGGACGTAATATAGCCTCTGCTAGACAGTATGGTAATTTTGAAGTTCTTTTACCCTCGAACACACAAATTATGTTAAGTGCTTCCCCGTCTGTGCGTAGAATGAAAAGTGTTCTACACGATTATAAAGACGGAGATTACTTATTATTAATGGGCGATCCAGCAGCTATTGGCGTAGCGTGCTCTATCGCTGCATTTTATAATCGAGGTAAGTATAGTATTTTAAAATGGGACAGACAGGAGGGGCTATATTATCCTGTTGATATTGATTTACACCAGAAAGGAGAATTAAATGAATGAGAATAAACCAACGTTTGAAGATTTAGTTGGCACATCTAGTGCTGAAGAATGGACAAACAAGGTCACTGATGGAGAACTTTCGGCAGTTTCTAACTTAGCTAACAAACAACTAAAGCTTACTGCAGAAGTTTTTGAGCTAGAAGTAGGACTAAAAGCTAAAAAAGAAGAACTTCGTTTAACGTCTGAGCGAGAGTTACCTGATGCGATGCAATCGGCAGGACTAACTCAGATAACCCTTAATAATGGAGAAAAAATCTCTATTACTGAGTTTTACAACGCTCATATATCTAAAGCAAACCAAGAAAAAGCTTATGGCTGGTTAGTATCTAACGGTCATGAAGGGCTAATAAAGAACGAAGTTCTTTTAAAGTTCGGGCGTGATGAAAGTGGAGTGGTTGATGAAACTGTTTCAGCTTTACAGTCACGGGGGTTATCCCCACAGGTACGTCAAAGTGTACACCCGAGCACACTGAAAGCTTTTATTAAAGAGCAGCTTACTTCGGGAAATGACATACCCACCGAGCCTTTTGGCATCTATATCGGCTCTAAAGCAACCATTAAAAAGGATTAAGATCATGGCAGAAAATAAAAATGCAGTAACTAACCCTAAAACTACCGAGATAACCACGTTTGACGATACTTTATTGTCCGGGGGTACGGGGCTAGAAGAAACAACTACAGAGGATTTTGCAATTCCTTTTATTAGAGTTCTACAGCCTATGTCTCCTCAACTACAAAAACAACATGGTAGTTATGTAGCCGGAGCCAGTGCAGGTGATTTGTATAACACCGTTACTGGAGAATTTTACGATGGAGAAGAAGGTATTTCTGTAGTTCCTTGTGCTTATAATAAAAAATACATTGAGTGGATTCCTAGAGAAAAAGGTGGTGGTCTTGTTAATGCAAACCACGATATATCGATTTTATCTAGTTGTGTTAGAAACCCAGACGACAGAAGGCATTACACGCCTACTGGAAATGAGATTGTAGAAACAGCTCAGTTTTTTATACTTGTTATTAAAGACGGAGTAGCACAACAAGCAGTTCTTGCATTAACTTCTACGCAGTTAGGTGTTGCTAGAAAATGGTTAACTATGTTAAGAATGGCTAAAGTGCAAAACTCTAAAGGCGATTCTGTAGACGCCCCAATGTTCGCCTATACGTACAATCTAAGTACGATCACACAGTCTAATGATAAAGGAAGTTGGAACGCATATAGTATTAACCAAAAAGGCTCGACAGAAATAGCTATAGCTCGAATGGCTAAAGATTTTATGTCAGCAGCTAGGACAGGAGACGTTGATGTTAAACAAGAGCAGCAAAATGATGTTGTTAACGACACTATCTAAAAAGGAGATATTGTATGTCGTTAGCAAAGGAGTTTGCTGCACGCTATGCGGGACTGCGTCAAGCGTACGGGACTTTCACAGCTAAT
>TARA_R110001592_G_scaffold90026_1_pt1 | contig 10484 bp, 5 predicted proteins | sample TARA_R110001592 | Tara Oceans TARA_R110001592 (sample SAMEA4398387) | marine metagenome | biome: Polar Biome; feature: [SRF] surface water layer (ENVO:00010504); material: water (ENVO:00002006), including particulate matter (ENVO:01000060) such as... | depth 5 m | reverse complement strand
GTGCGGGTTCAAGTCCCGCCTCGAGTACCAAAACCCTTGTTAATCTTCTGATTTTCAAGGGTTTTTTATTTCAATTTATTTCTTAAGATTAATCCCGATACATTTTAATTTAATAGAACTTGAAGTTATTAGGTATTTACTACCTTTAATCTTGACTTTATTACATGCTAAGAAAAATCATTAAAATTTTAGGCGTATTTTGCCTAGTACTCGTACTGGTGATTTTGGTTTGCAATTTTATTATTTCAAGTACCACTAAAGATAAAACGTATTCTAATATTAATACCATACCACCTAATAGGGTAGGACTTGTATTAGGGACTTCTAATAGAATAACTAATGGCTCTTCTAACCCATATTACACATATCGTATAGATGCTACAGTAGCGTTGTATAAAGCTGGTAAAATCAAATTCATTTTAGTAAGTGGTGATAATGGTAGCATTTATTACAATGAACCCAATACCATCAAGAAAGATTTAATAAAAGCAGGAATACCAGAAGAGGTGATTTTTTTAGACTATGCAGGTTTTAGAACATTAGACTCTATGGTTCGAGCAAAATTTATTTTTGGACTTGACAAGGTTACCGTAATCTCACAGAAATTCCATAATGAGAGAGCAATTTATATTGCCAATCAGAAGGGCCTAAAAGCTATAGGTTTCAATGCGAAAGACTTATCTACCACACAAGGATTCAAAGTTCAACTCAGAGAATATTTGGCGCGAGTGAAAGTTTTTATTGATATGATATTAAACACCCAGCCAAAATTCTACGGAGCTACCATTGAAATAAAATAATCAAGACAACTTACCCTAAATAGTTTACATTTATTGGTGAAACCAAACCATAAAGCGTGTCAAAACTTAAAATAATATTAAGAAATTTAGGACCTGGACTTTTATTTGCAAGTATGGCAATAGGCACCTCCCATTTAGTCCTATCTACAAAAGCAGGTGCACAATATGGATGGATTATGGTTATCCCAATAATTCTGGCGAACATCCTCAAATATCCATTTTTTGAATTTGGAGTACGCTATACCAGCGTTACCAATAAAACATTAATTGAAGGATATCTACATCGCGGCAAAGGTTATTTATGGTTCTATGCAGGTATAACACTAGTAACCACATTTACCATTTTAGCAGCTCTTTATACTGTAACCGCGGGCCTTTTTATTAACCTGTTCAACATTACCAATGCTTCTATTTCCATTGTAGCCTTAGGTTTATTCTTGATTATAAGTGCTATACTAATTTTTGGAAAATACAAGTTCTTAGAAATCAGTCTAAAATTCGTGGTAAGCATTCTGTTTATCGCATTACTTATAACAACAGTATTAGTCCTAATCCAAGGTCCGATCTCTCATGTTCAAGATTTTAAACCAGCCCCCATTTTTAATGAAGTTGGCGTACTTTTTTTAATTGGTTTAATCGGTTGGATGCCTACAGCGGTTGAAGCCTCAAGTTGGGTAAGTCTTTGGAGTATAGAAAAATGGAAAAATCAAGACAAACCAAGTTTAAAAGAATCACTTCAAGAGTTTAATATCGGATATGGCATAACTACCATATTAGCAGTTTTTTTTATGATTATAGGTTGGTTTACCTTATACGGAACTAACATTCAGCTAAGCAATAATGCAGTAAGTTTTGCCGACCAAGTAGTTTTACTATTTACAAATCATATTGGTTCTTGGGCTTATATTTTCATCGCAATTTCTGCATTTGCAACAATGTTCAGTACATGCTTAACTGCCCATGACGCATTAACCAGAGTAAGCCTAGACATAGTATCTTTATTGAAACCGAAAACTAAAATATTCAGCACAAAATTAGCATTTGGTATTGGAGTAATACTTTTAACCATTATAAACTTTATAGTTATTGCAGCATTTAGTGCAAATATGGGTAAGCTGGTGGCTTTGGCTACTTTCGTTTCATTTATTGTAGCTCCAATAATAGGTTATATGAATCTAAAAAATGTAACTAGTAGTGATCTTGACCCAAGTTTCTGGCCAGGTAAAAAGTTGAGAATACTAACCTATGCAGGCATTCTGTTCTTATCATTTTTTTCACTGTATTATTTTTACATCGTAATATTCTAAAAAAAAAATCCTTAGAATTAATCAACAACTACGATTAAAGTACGTTCATTTTGCTTATGAAGAAAATCTAAACAATATGCTCCATTAATACAGTTGTTTTTAATCATCTCTTCGCCATAACCTATTGCGTTAACGATATTATTAGAGGTTAATCCATTCTTCAACAAATAATCTTTTATAGCATTAGATCTATCTTGTGATAACTTCTTATTATAAGAATCACTACCTCTACTGTCTGTATATGTTTCAATCTTTAACCTTAACTGAGGAAAACGAGATACAGCATCAACAACTTTTTTCAGTTCAGTTTCTACTTGCGTATTCAAAACAGCTTTTCCTTTGTCAAAATAAAATTTATCAAGTTTTAAAATGGTTTTGCCTTCACTTTCTAAAACCAAATCTTCTAACCTTGCAAGCCCTAGCATATAAGAAGTTGATTGAATTTCTTCCATCCCTTCTTCTGAATAAGTAGTTGAAAAAATCGAGTATCCATCTTTTGAAGCCTGTATAGTAACTTGTTCCTGCCAAGGAATTTCAATTCTAAAATCACCTGTCGCCGTAGAAATTACCTCTTTTAACATTTCACCATTCTGATTTAACAACCTAACTTGAGCACCACTTAATCCATTTTTTTTATTTAAGTCAACAATTTTTCCGCCTAAAGAAAATGTCTTTAAACCTGGTAGGCTTTTTAAGGTAAATCTATAAAGATCATCTCCACCTTTACCTCCTCTACGATTAGATGAAAAATACCCTGAAAAGGTTTTATTCTCATCCTCCTTAATGATAAAACCAAAATCATCGGATGTTGAATTTATACCCTTGCCAAGATTAACAGGTATAGTATAGGCATCATTACCTATATTATTTGATTTATAAACATCCATTCCTCCTAATCCATAAAAAACATCAGAAGAAAAATACAAACTCCCGTTAAAGACAAATGGGGCAATTTCATTACCTGGAGAATTAATTCTCGGTCCCAAATTAATAGGTGCTGACATTATTTGCCCGTTGTTTGTATATACATAATACAAATCTGTGCCACCGTAACTGTCATCAAAATTAGCAGCAAAATATAATCGTTCAGACTTGTCATCGAAATATGGATAATAAAATGATGTACTTAAATCTTTTAAAATAAATCTAAATCTTCCAGTATCGGATAAAGTACCAATGGCTAATGCATTTTTGCCATTTTCATCATATTCAAGCTCATCATCTACAGTATTAGATAGAATATAGAAAAAGGTTGATAATTTATCAGAATAAAAAGGTGTTGACTTATGAAATTTTGTTATGGGTATTCTATCAAAAACCTTAACATCTATCAATTCATTATTAGCATTTAGTTTTCCAAAATAAATATCTAAATATGATTCTCCAGAAGGCTCATATACTTTTTTCGTTTTCTGAATTCTACTACTACTAAACAACAAGCCATTTTTATAAAAAGCTGGGGAAAAATCTCCTTGCGGACTATTAACCGCCGCATTTACTATTATACTATTATCACTTTCTCCGGTAATTTCTAAAAGACTATAATTGAATTCTGCATTTTCTAAAAGCTCTGGAGACAACATATCAGCTTTCGAACCTAAAAAAGTCTTTACCCTATCTCTCTCTGAATTTTTAGATAGACTTTGTAGCATTTTATTAAATCGGTTAACCGACATAATAGTATCATTCTTGTTCACTTCTAAATAGAGTTCTGAGGCATTGTTAAAACTACCCGTATTAAAATAAGAATCGGCAAGATTTAATAACTGATGGTTAGTTAATGGGTTCTTTTCCATTTCACTTTTATACTCAGTAATTGCCTGTTCATATTGATAACCAAAATACAGATTATCAGCTTTAGATTTTTTATCCTGCGCTGACATCATCATTGGAACGAAAACTAGTAATACTATGATTAATTTAAATCTCATGTTAGTGCACTTTAAAAGAATCGAGGTGAATCAATTTGTTTAGGCTTACCTTTTGAATTTTTATCATTGCCATCCTTTGTAGCATTGGCTCCTCCTCTACCTAAATAGAATTTAAGGATTATCTCATGTGACCCGTTATTAAACTCGCCAAGTAAATTGGTATTATAATCATATGAATATCCTACAAATAATGAATTTGAAACTTGAAGACCTGCCAGACCACTAAATGCATTCTCTATACGGTAAGAAATACCAGCAGTGAATACGTCTGAAATTAAAAAATTACTAGATAAGTTCACGTTAACCGGAGAACCTTTAAGCGTATTTATTAAGAAAGCTGGTTTAAATTTTAGATTATCTGAAAGGTCGAAAACATAACCTCCAATTAAATTAAATTGAAGTTTGTCTTCAACTATCGAAGCCACTTCGTCGTTGTAGACACCTTCAGTTAAAAAATTCGGAACAGAAGCTCCTAAATACCAATTATCTGAATACAGAAAAGCACCTGCACCTACGGTTGGGTAAAACTTACTCAACATTTCATCATTCAGGTTTTCACCAGGGTTCTCAAAAGTACCTTTTGTAAAGTCAACATTTAAAAATGAGCCCCCTGCATCAATACCAAACGATAATTTTGTTTCATCGGTCACCATTACCTGATACGAATATGAAATATCAGCATAAGTCTGCGAAACAGGCCCTAATTGATCACTTATAATATTAAAACCTAGGCCCACTTTTTCATTCTTAAAAGGCAGATTAGCCCCGAATCGAAATGTTCGTGGTGCACCAGGTACATCTATCCATTGAGCCCTGTAAAGTCCTGATAACTCAGGTGTCTCAACGGTACCGACATAGGCTGGGTTAAAACTACCTATATTATACATGTATTGCGTATACTGCGGTTCTTTCTGTCCAAATGCATTAAAGCTTAACAGAGAAAATAGCAAAAACGCTATAGTATAACTCGATTTATTAAAGTTATAATCCATAATTTATTTTATCTAATAAGCTGTATCCAACCCTTATCGATAATAGCTGGTTGATTATTAATACTATAATTCATAATATAAAAATAAGTCCCCTTAGGTACTTCTTTTCCTTTATAGGTACCATCCCATACATCAACTGTAGTCTGAATTTCAGAGGCAACTAAATTAGCACCTTCAAAAACGAGATTCCCATAACGGTCATAAATAACAATTTTATAATTTATTCCCTCTCTGGCTTGAGTTTCTGAGTCTCTAAGATTAATTCTTAGTACATCATTAGTATTATCTCCATTCGGTGAAAACTGATTAAAAAGGAAACCAGGGTCCGCAGGAGTTGGTATGCTTACCTTGACATCTACAGTACTGTTATTATTTACCACAATACCATCTGATGGCGATGACCTAATCAATGTGGCCGTATTACTAAAAGTTCCCTCTTTTGGCACTGATACCGTAATTTCTAATGATACTGCATTTTGTTCTCCTATTTCAAGGGATTCAATAGTCCATCTACCTGTTATCTCGTTATAATCTCCTGCAGTAGAAACATTACTCACATAAATAAAACCAGCATCTGGCCCAACGGGAAGAATATCTTCAATCTGAATATTATTAATTATGTCTCCATTAAAAGATTTATTTTCTACACGAATTGTAAATGTTATTTGCTCTCCTAATAATGGTGTTTTATTATCAACTGTTTTTATTACCTCAAGATCAATACCTTCTGGCACTTCTGTATTTAGGGTTACTGTAGATTCATCGTTTGCCGGATTGTTATCTGATGGTACGGACTCTAATAAGGTTGCCGTATTTTCATATGGACCTTCTTCAGATAAAGTAACTGTTATAGTAAGCACTACGGACAAACCAGCTTCAAGTTCTGCTATGTTCCATATACCAGAAATTTCATCGTAATCGGGAGAGGATTTAGACACAAAATCAAAACCTAATTCTAATAAGTCCCCAATTACAATTGCTCTAGCTTTTCTATCAGATAAGTTAGTTACCCTTATTTCAAAAATAACAGTATCACCGATTTGTGCATCTTCATTATCAACAGTTTTTAAAACTTCTAAATCTATAGGGTCGTCACAGTTTGGTGTTGCAACAGGATCACAAGGATCATCTGGGTCAGAGCCATTTGTTTGTTCGTCTAAATCAGATATACCATCACCATCAGTGTCACAACTACCATTAAATCGATTGGGAATACATGGATTGTCGTTTGCAGGATCTTGTTGGTCATTTACACCATCATTATCGGCGTCATCAGTATTCGAATCTAAAGCATCTATAATTCCATCATTATCCTCATCTAATGGATTGGCCAAATCATTACCAACCTCTACACCATCTTCAATTCCATCACCGTCGGTATCTGGGTTGTTTGGGTCTAAGCCCAAAGCAACTTCTTGACCACCTAAAAGTCCATCATTATCATCATCGGATTCACAATCACTAACATTAACAGTAATATCTACAGTAGCGTTGACACATGGCGCTGTAGAATTGGTCGTCGTAAATCTAAAAATATAATCTCCTGAAGCCAATCCTTCAAAGTCAACAACATTGGTAGAATTGATATTCACATTTACCGGGCCAGAAACAAAAACCCAGACACCCGAGCCGGCCCCTGTAAGTCTGCTATCTAAATCTAAACTAGTAATACCGTTAGCTGCTATATTACATATTGAAGCATTCTGAGCAGTGCCGGTAGTAGCCTGAAAGCCTATTTTAGCAATTACTGGTTGCCTTTCGGTAGCACATTCGTTTTCGATAGCTTCCACATAATAGGTAGTTGTAGCAGTTAAGGATGGAGTCGTATATGTTTCTCCCATCGCTAATGGCGTAACAGCATCTAAAGAATCATACCAATTAACAGAAGCTCCGTCACTTGGCACAGCACTTAATAATAGCGTACCAGAACCACAACGCTCATTTCCAGTAATACTAACCAACTGAGGAATGATATTCCGAATAATTTGAACTTCAATATTACCACTTGCACAATTATTTGCAGCATCGTAGAAAAAGCCATAATAAGAGGCCGGTGTGCTAACATTTTGGGCTTCTGCAACCGTTAAATGTGAGTTTGTTATTAATGGGTTAGATACCCTACTCCATGTCAATACGGTACCGCTAGGCGCTATACTCGACGTGAAATCAAATAGATTGGCTGAAAAAGTACTTCCAGTATCTACCACACAATAAATTGGAGAAACAGATGCATCTAAAACCGGTGCAGCAACACAATTATCATCATCATTTATAGTGCCTATAGCTGTACCACCATTTGCACGTTGTACATTATTAGTGGGTAAGCCTAATTGAACATTAAAAGTTTCTGTATCTTCTAAAACTGCGTCATTGTTAATGGGCACAGTAATCGTCTTAGTTTCATTTGCAGTACCCGTAAAAATCAATGTACCCGGAGTACCCGTATAATCTGTTCCCCCACCTATAGCCGTGTCATCAATAAAAGAATAAGATACTTGTGTACCGCCGACCACTGCTATATCTAAAACAACATTAAAGACAAATTGTCCAGAGGCTAAATCTTCATTATCTGTAACATTAGAAATAGTTAAAGTAGCTTGGTCATTATCAATTATTTCAACAGTCGCGGTTTGAGTAGCTGCAGTCCCTAAAACATAACCAGTTCCAGTGCCTAGTGTAATAATTACCGTTTCCGTACCTTCCTGTATTTGATCATTAGTAGGGCTGATTAAAACTTGCCCTGACTGACCTCCTGGAGGAATATTAATAGCGTTAGCACTAATAGCTGTGTAATCGGTGCCGTTAACTGCTGAACCGCTTACTACATAATTAATTGTCATTGTACTACCTGTATTGTTTGGCACACTAAGACTAATCGTAAATTCCCCGGTCGCTAGAGCCCCATTACTCTCTGCTGCAGTGGCATCAGTAGCTGTAATTCGAGCAACGTTAGCATCATCACTAACAATTGTTATACTAGCATTATTAGGAGCTCCTATTGTATAGCCAGAACCTGTAGCAAGTGTTAAAATAACAGTTTCATTAATTTCTACAGCTGTATCATTAATAGGTGTTACCGTAACAACAGCCGAACTTTGGTTGTTAGCTATCGAAACTGAACCACTTAATGCATTGTAGTCAATACCAGAAGTCGCTGTACCTGAAACTGTATAATTAACAACAACAGGTGAACCAGTGGCATTAGTCGACCCTAAATTTATCGTAAACGTTCCATTTGAGACAGGATTCTCATTAGCAGTTGCCACAGTTGAAACAACTGTAGCAATAAAGGTGTCGGTATCAACTATGGTCACTGTTGCTGTTCTCGTTGCAGTAGGCCCCAGAATATAACCTATGCCTGTACCTAAAGTAACAATTACGGTTTCAGAATTCTCAACATTATTATCGTTAATTGGTGTAACAGTTATATTTCTATTTTGTTGACCATTGGCAAAAGTAACAGAACCTGCTAATGCAGTGAAGTCTGTACCTGAAGTAGCTGTTCCGCCTACGGTATAATTTACAACTACTGGAGCTCCAGTGTTATTCACCTCATCTAAACTAACAGTAAATGTCCCCGTGTCTGTAACATTTGTAGCTTCTGTAGCCGTACCATCAGATGCAATAATAGTTGCCGTAAATAAATCATCGTCTACTATAGTAACAGTAGCAGTAGATGGAGTTCCAATTTCATACAAACTGCTATTTACACTATTTAAATTTATGATTACTGTTTCGTTTCCTTCTTTCAATACATCATCATTTGGTAGAATATTTATGTTTGTTGACGATGAACCATTGTTAATATTTGCATTTCCAGAAATGGTATAATCTTGACCAGCACCTTGCGTTGCTGTTCCTGTCAATGTATAAGCAACAGTAATAGTGCTACCTGTATTATTTTGTTCACTTAAATCAATTCTAAACCGGCCATTATTACCTGATCCATCTTCATTAGTATTCGGCCTATCGGCAGTAACGGTTACTTGTCCAAAATCATCATTAATAATAGTACCTACTGCGGTATCACCAGTTATTATATTAGAACTTGTGGCACTTGTTAGAGTAACAATAAATGTTTCATCGTCCTCCATCACGATATCATTACCCGTAACTACTGCAAATTGTTTTGATACATCACCTGCCAAAAATGAGACAGTCCGTTGTTCACCATTATAATCATCTGGATAAGAAAATCCAATACCTCCTTTAGTTGCAGTACCGCCGCCAAAATTAATAGTTACGGTATAATTAAATAGTGCAGCTTTATCGGCCACAATACTGAACACCAAATTATTGCCTTCGTTTGCTGATATATCTGTAACACTTAAAGTTGCGGTATCGTCATCTGCAATATTAACCATTGCAGTTTTATTTGCATCTAAAAGATAGGCTCCGTCAGGTAGTAATTCAACAACTACTGTTTCTGTCCCCTCCAATAGCACATCTTGAAAAGCTGTACTTACATTAATTAACGCACTACTTATAAACGCAGTATAGGTAACATCAACCTCTCCGCTTAAAGCTGTATAATCCGCACCTGACGTAGCAGTACTGCTGGCTAAAACAACATATTTTACGGTAACTGTGCCAAAATCAGAAAGAGACGCCACTGAAACCCTAAAACTTCCAGGAGTAGCACTTCCCTCTAAAGCGTCCGCATTATTTGCAATGGAAACCGTTTGCCCAAAAATCCCTCCTAGAGATACAGATAGAAAAAACAAACCGAAAACAAATAAAGACCGGTTAAAGACGATTTTTTTTGTAATGATTAGAAAAATAGAATGTAATTTCATTTTCATAGTATTCTTTTCATTTCCTTTTAGTTGGCTAATGAGAGGTTCTAATTCTCAATCCAAAAATAAGGGTCTCAATATTACGAAAAAATCAATGTAAACCGCTCACAAACAGTTGAAAAAAGGATTTTTAGGTTGAATGGTAAACTAGAAAGATAAAAGCTTAGTTATCGAGAACTGGCGACTGCGTTTGTGCAGTTGGCTCAATTTTTTTAATTAACCCTTGTAATACTTTCCCCGGACCTATTTCTGTGAATATTGTAGCTCCATCTTTTACCATTTGCTGCACACTTTGCGTCCATTTTACAGGTGCCGTTAATTGCAACATTAGATTCTTTTTAATCTCAGTTGGGCTTTTTACTGCAGTTGTCGGTACATTTTGATAAATAGGACAACTTGGGTTTGCGAAGTTCGTATTATCAATCGCTGCTGCTAATTCTTCTCGCGCAGGCTCCATTAAAGGGGAGTGAAAAGCACCACCTACCGGTAACATTAACGCACGTCTCGCACCTGCTTCTTTCAATTTCTCACAAGCTTGCTCTACAGCAGCTATCTCACCAGAAATCACTAACTGACCTGGACAGTTATAATTTGCAGCTACTACAATACCCGAAGTTTCTGCACATATTTTTTCAACTATATTATCTTCTAAACCTAA
>TARA_R110001592_G_scaffold34524_2_pt1 | contig 10486 bp, 4 predicted proteins | sample TARA_R110001592 | Tara Oceans TARA_R110001592 (sample SAMEA4398387) | marine metagenome | biome: Polar Biome; feature: [SRF] surface water layer (ENVO:00010504); material: water (ENVO:00002006), including particulate matter (ENVO:01000060) such as... | depth 5 m | reverse complement strand
ATTATATTATGGCTAAACAAGCTAAAGCAAAGCAAGTTGAGGTTGCTACTCAAACAGAAGTTGTAACACAAGTTACTACTCCAGTAAAAACCACAAAACCAACGTGGGAAATCAAAGATAGAGTTTATTACTTAGAGGGAAATAAAAGTCCTTTAACGTTAACAATTCCAAGTAGACATACAAGAAAACATGCTCTATTATACTTTGATGAAAAAACTGGGAAACAAAGGGAAATAAGATACGCTACAAACCAAGATTCACCTTTAGTAGATGAACAAAAAGGGGAATGTACAATGGGTCATATTAGATTTAAAGATGGAACACTATCGGTTTCTAGAACTCAACAAAATTTACAAAAATTATTATCTTTGTATCACCCTTTAAAAGGTAAGATATATCAAGAGTTTAGTGCTGTTGCAGTTGCTGAAGATGAACTAGATATTTTAGATCTTCAAATTGATGCGTTAAATGCAGCTAGAGAAATGGACATTGACCATGCTGAAGCTATTTTACGTGTTGAGAAAGGATCTGCTGTAAACTCCATGAGTTCTAAAGAACTTAAAAGAGACTTATTATTATTTGCTAGAAACAATCCTGCATTGTTTATTAACTTAGCTAATGATGAAAATGTACAACTAAGGAATTTTGCTATTAGAGCACAAGAGGTTGGCATTATAAGTCTATCACAAGATCAAAGAACATTTACATGGGTGTCAACTGGTAGAAAATTAATGAACGTACCTTTTGACGAAAACCCTTATTCAGCTTTCGCGGCTTTCTTAAAGACAGACGAAGGAGTTGAAATCTATAAGTCTATAGATAAAAAACTATAAAAACAAGTAATACTATAGTAGCTAGGTCACTTTAAAAGTGGCCTAATTGCTATAATTAAAAAAAATAACAAATGGCGGTAAATGTAAACACTGTGTATCAAACGGTCTTGTATATATTAAACAAAGAGCAAAGAGGTTACGTAACCCCAGCTGAATTCAACAGCTTAGCCACTCAGGTTCAAGATGAAATATTCCAATCTTATTTTCCTGATGGAAATCAATTAAACCGTAAAAACCAAAACAATACTCAAAACGATACTGAATTTTTTGATATGTTTAAAGATATATCTTACAAACTTTATCCTTTTGAAAAAGAAGTTTTATTTACTTATGACACAAACAACGCTGGTTGGGTTTACAACAGCTCTGGAGTTTTATATAAAATAGGTGAAATAATAGCTTCTTACACTGATAACAACGCAGCTTTATCTTCTATTGTTCAATTAGCAAGTAAGCATGATTACTCTAAAATAACAAGATCAAAATTAACTTCTCCAAGCAAAGAATACCCACTATGCTTAAGCACGTCTACAACTACTCCAATCTTCCCTCAAACGGTTAATCAATTATTATTAAAAATAAATCCTCAACCAAACACTTTAAGTATAAACTCTTTATTTAAACCTTCTGCTCCAAGCTGGGGTTTTACAATTGGTCCTTTGGGTCAATACTTGTTTGCTCCATCTGGAACCTCTGGGTCTTCTACTGTAAACTTTGAGTTAGATGTTTCTGAAAAAAACAATATAATAATAAATGTATTAAAGTACTGTGGAATAATAATAAACGATCCTACAATTATACAAGTAGCTGAGCAAGAAGCTCAACAAACTTCAATTAACGAAAAATCATAATAAATGAGTTTAATAACTGAAACTAATCAACAGTACTATCAAGGCGCTCAAGGTTTTAGAGGTGACGGTGTTAAGTTATCTTTTGAAACTACTTTTGATACAAATCTAATTTTAGGTAGCTTCGATCCCAATAACGTCGACTATGCTTTAAATAATTTTAAATTATACACTAGTACTACTGGTCTACCAGGTTCTTATGTTGAGTATTTAACTGTTTTCACAGTAGTTAACAATGCTATAACTTTTACGGCAGGTTCTGAACCAGCTAATGGTTTATACATAGTTGTTCAATTAAAAATTTTAGATGGTGGTAAGTATGGAGCTACGGAGGCTGAAAAAGCTTATGGACAAGTTGTTGAAGATAATTATGGTAGTTACGCTTATACAACTTTAAATGACGCTATAGATAACTTTATGGTTGGTTATGTCGGTGATGGAAAGTTAGTTCAAACCGCTAAGAGATCTGATATATTGTTTCACGCTAAAAGAGGTTTACAAGAATTTAGCTATGACACTTTAAAAAGCATTAAATCAGCTGAATTAACAATACCAGCTAGTTTAACTTTAGCTTTACCTCAAGACTATGTTAATTACGTTAAATGCTCTTGGGTAGATCAAGCGGGTGTTTTACATCCTATCTATCCTACAAACAACTTAACCACAAGTCCTTACTACACTCAAATTCAAGATAGCACTGGAGTTCCTACTCAAGACAACTTTGGATCAGATATTGAAGGTACATCGATCACTCAAGAAAGATGGCATAGTAATAGTAGTGGCGATTTATTAAATAACAATTTAACGGGTATAAATGATTTTTCTTTAAATCTTAACCAAAACGGAGAGTTTATTAATTTCCAAAACTTTGGACAATTATATGGCTTAGATCCTCAATACGCTAATGTTAACGGTTATTTTAATCTAAACGAAAGAGAAGGTAAGATGTCTTTTTCCAGTCAACTAGTAGGACGTTTAATCGTGCTAGAGTACATCTCTGATGGCTTAGCATATGATTCAGATACTAGAATACCCAAAATGGCAGAAGAGGCTTTATACGCACACGTATTACACGCTGTAATATCTACACGAGCTAATCAACCAGAATATGTAGTTCAAAGACTCAAGAAAGAAAGGTCTGCTAAATTAAGAAATGCAAAAATAAGATTATCTAACATTAAGACTGAGGAAATTACTCAAGTTATGAGAGGTAAATCTAAATGGATAAAACACTAGAATTTAATGGCTAAAGCAAGTAATACTTTTTTAAAGTCTAAGATGAATAAAGACTTAGACGCTCGTATAATACCAAGCGGAGAATATAGAAATGCTGTAAATGTACAGGTTAATAAATCTGAAGGAGAGCAAGTAGGCTCTTTGGAGAACGTGCTAGGTAACACTAAGGTGGCAGACATCGGAACTCACACGGGTTATGCTGGAACATTACACTGTATAGGTCAAGTTGTAGATGACTCAAATGGTATTGCTTATTTGTTTTATACAAGTAGTAGTTTGAGTATTAACAACTATTTTACAACTGACAAAAACTACATAATAAGTTTTGACTCTAAATCTAACTCATTAGTAACTTTGGTTGAAGGTGCTTTTTTAAATCTTTCAACTCAAAACCCTATATATGGGGTTAATGTTTTAGAGAATTTGCTTTTCTGGACAGATAACAGAAATCAACCTAGAAAAATAAATTTAGATTTAGCTAATCCAACTGAGATTTTAAACCCAGTTTACTATACTACAGAAGATCAAATATCTGTAGCTAAATATAATCCATATGATTGCATAGAAATGTATGCTGAAAGTAGTTTATCTTCTGGTAACTACGAAAGCACTATGAAAGACGTTTCTAGTTTTTATCTACCTAATGGAGGAGAAGGTGTAATTCAGGCTGACGTAGTAGCTGGAGCTACACAGGTTAATCTGTCAACTCTTGAAGGCGACATAGTTGAAGCTGGTGGTGAGTACGGGGCGATTGGAGCTACCGTGTCATATACAACCACGTCTAATCCACCTGAAGTAATACCAGTCACTGGTGTTACAGTTGATACTTTTGTATATAACGATCCTGTTTGGGAAATAACAGTTACAGGTGGTACTTTACCAGATTTAAACGCTACAACACAGAGTATAGTCTTAAACTCTAACCCATATTACGATAAAGATTATGCGGGTGATCCTACTTACTTAGAAGACAAGTTTGTTAGGTTTGGCTATAGGTTTAAATTTGATGACGACGAATATTCGTTGTTTTCTACGTTTACACAATCTGCTTTTATACCTAAGCAAGATGGTTATTTTATGTATGTTAAGAAGCCAGAAGCTAAAAACATAGAAGACGTAAACGACCAAGACGCGGCTTTTAGAAGCACTATAGTCTCTTTTGTTGAAAACAAAGTTGACAATATAAAACTTAGAATACCTCTACCTTTTAATAACTACGAACTAAAAGATTCTTTAAAAATTACATCTATAGATTTATTATATAAAGAATCAGATGGAATACCGGTGAAGGTCATAGACACTATAGATATATCAACAGTATTTGGTTCAGCGGCTATTTGTGATGTAGCAGCTGATAATCTAACGCCGTTCACATCTGTAACGGTGGACAATGTAAGAGGTGGTATAAACGTTGGAGACACCGTTGTAGGTTCTGGCATATCTACGCTTGTTACTGTTGTTTCTTATACACCTGACGATCCTAATCAAAACCCAAGCATTTCTGGGATTATAGAATTAAGCTCTGCCCAAACACTGACCGAAGACACTGTCTTAACTGTTGGTGAGCCGGAATATTATACTTACGATTACCAAGCTAAAAAACCATTTAAGACTCTTCCAGAAAAAGACTTGATAAGAGTTTATGATAAGATACCAGTAAGATCTTTTGCTCAAGAAGTATCTGGCAATAGAGTTATATATGGTAATTTTCAAAACAAACACACAGCTCCTGATAGCTTAAATTACAATGTTGGTATTACGGAAAAATCAACTTTTAACTTAAACGAAACAACTATTGACTACACAGGTGGTGGTGGTGTTTTTCCTCGTGGAACTCCAATAGACGTGGACTTCTCAGGCGAATTGTTTGCTGGAAGAGTTATTACATCAACAAATCCAGGGGTTATTATACCTGATGGAACTGTAGTTTCTTCTACCAATAACAATGGTGAAGGCGTTTCTGTTTCTGGTAATTCCACGTTTTCATCCGGTAGTACAGCTACTATTTTAGTAAATAACATGAATGGGTTTATACCTGTCGGAGCTACCGTTTCTGGTAGTGGTATTCCAGTGGGTGTTACGGTTGTTTCTATAGAGTCACAAACTCAGTCTGAAGCTACTTTAAATGTTAGTCAACTTATTTCTTTTAGCGTTAATGATCTTTTTACTTTTACATCAAGTTCTAAAACAGAAGCGGTTTTAAGTCTTAGTAGAGACGTAACATTTCCAGCTGGACCAGTTGCTTTAGAGCTTAATCCAGGTGGAGATATTCAAGACACGACAAGTATAATAGAATACCCAAACCATAGTTTAAAAACAAATAGAAATTATCAAGTAGGTGTTGTTCTTTCAGATAGATTTGGTAGACAGTCGGGTGTTATACTTTCTAATAATAAAGAATTAAAAACTATAAACGGACAGAAGTTTATAGGTTCTACAGTTTACTCACCTTACAACACTAAAAACATAGACCCAGACGATTGGCGTGGAAATTCCTTGAAAGTTTTATTTAATGAAACTATAGGGGTTAACATGGATAGAGCTATAGGAATACCAGGTGTATACAATGGTGATCCAACTTCTGATGATTATAATCCACTAGGTTGGTACACGTTTAAAATTGTAGTTAAACAGACTGAACAAGAATATTACAACGTATATCTTCCAGGTATAATGGCTGCTTACCCTGAAGACACAACTTTAGAGGTAGGTAAAACATCGCATGCGGTTCTTATAAGTGACAACATAAATAAAGTACCTAGAGATTTATCAGAGGTTGGACCAGTTCAGGATCAGTTTAGAAGTTCTGTTATGTTATATGGAAGAGTTGAAAACTCTAGTACTGAAGTAACAGTGGCCGGAACAAACATAGGTCTTAGCAATATACAGTACTATCCAGGAAGAACATTTGATACCGCTTCTACAGTATCTACTGTTGCAGATCTTTTTGATTTTAATCCACAAGATCCTCCAAACCCAAACTTGTTTCCACAATTCTATTCTTTAGAATCAAACCCTTATATAGCAAGAATAAATACAGCTAATAAAATAGGGCAAATAGCTGACGTTAACTTTAATGCGGTAAGCGCGATAATAGCTGTTACCGCAACCACAGACACGTTACAAATAACTTCAATATCAGGTGATGGTGCTGAAATAGAAATTGGTGACAGTGTTGTTGGCGCTGGTTTTCCTACAGACTTAGTTGTTTTTGGGTCTGGCTTTACGCAAGGAAGCGCTGCGGGTCAAAACTGGGAGATTGCTGGTACAGGTTTTACAGGATCTACTGTGGAGTTTGTTTCACCTTCAGGATCTTTACCTATAGTTGCTGGTCAAACAATGAACACTCAAACTGGTATACCGGAAGGTACAGTTGTTTTAAGTGTGAATCTACAAGGTGGCGCTCCAAATAACGTTATAGTAGAAGTTAACAATGTGGTTCAATTAAGTGGTGGTGATTTAGTTGGTTTCACTGAACCATCAACGCTTCAAGTCTCTACACCTGTGTCAGTAACATTAGGAGAAGAAATAAATGTTTATAGCTCTGAGTCGCCAGGTATACAGTTTTTAGCAGTTTACGAAACAGAGGCTGTTGAAAGTTTGTTAGATATATTCTGGGAAACATCAACCACTGGTAAAATTCAAGATTTAAACGATATTATAACTAACGAAAACCCTACAGGTACGGGAGGCGGGATAAGCAATTGGAATGATAATACTTTTACAGAAGCTCTAAGAACTGGAGAAAACGTTTTAAATGCACCTATATATTTAGTTGACAATTTTGGAGCTACAATATCTTCAAACGACATAAACACTCCTTTATCTTTAGACTCTGCCGTTGATGACAATGGTTTGAATGTTCAAACAGCCTTTTCATCACCAGCTTTTTATCTTGAAGAAACAACTGCTGGTAGTTTTGAATATAATTTAAAAGTAGGGGCTGGTTTTTCTACAATATACTACGGTTTAGACGAGGGAGCTAGAAATTTTACATTAACTTTTTCAGCTGTTATCAATAACTTATCAACTGGTGAAATCACAGAAACGTTGAGTTTAGGCAATGTTTCACCGCACATACCAACACTAAACGGAAACTCTTTTGGCTTTAGATCTCTAAAACCTCAAACAAGTGTTACAGATGTAAAATTATACACAGGACCAGAATCCGTGCCGTCTGGACTAGATGTCACTAGCGCTGGTTTTCCAGCTGGAACTACAGTTGTTAGTTATTCTCCAGTAGGTCCAATAGGTCTACAGTGGGGTATAAAAGATACTGTGGTAGATAGCTTTACCTATGTAACATACCTTATGGATGGTGATTTAGGTGATATAGTGTATTTAAGCCCTAGCTACCCTGGCAATGTGGACGATGGAACTTATGTAACTAACATTCAAGTAGATACACCTGTAGCTGGGCAAGTAACTGTAACTGTAAGTAAAGAAGTTACTATTGGCGCGTTTCAACCTACTGGAGTTAAAATATCTTATAGAACTCCCGGTAATTTAGAAGTAAGTGTGCCGGTAGATGTTGTTGCGGGGCAAGCTATAACAGCAACTGACACTTCAGAATTATGGGACGACTGTCCTCTTCCACCATTCTATCCAGGTGGAACTAATGTTCGCGCAATAGGCGAACTTAAAGCGGTTAACGGAAAAGGATGGAGAGTTGACGATATATTACCGGTTTTTGATTCTAAAACAAAAGACTTAACGTTTAATATAACGCAAGAAAGAAGAGGCGTTGGAACACCGGGCGAAGAAGTTATTAGCCCAGGCTACTTTGCTTTAGAAAACCCTGGTGTAGCGCTTTTTGGATCCGCAGCTAAAATCGACTTAGTAAATACTGGTTATCAAAATACTAACATGCCAAACGACGTGTACACTATAGACTTTGAGGTCTCTGATCCCGGCGATTCAATAGCATGTCAAGTCACTGTTAACACTGGTATAGTTATATGCGAAGTTCAAGAGTGGACAGTTAATGGTTTTTATTCAACCTCATGCTCGAGCAATCAATCAAATGGAACACCTTACGAAGGTAAATTTATATTTGTTCGAGTATGCGATCCAAATGGAGGATTAATAGGTGGAGATAACTTCAATGGATGGTATGCTTACCTGAGTGGATCCAACACGAACGATTTTACTGGTGACTTTCCTAGTTGGAACAATCTAATATCTAGCAATGGTAGTAGTAATTTAACAATAAGTCCTAGCGGAGGAACGGGTACGGCGAACTTTGCTACATCTGGTTGGACGACTAGGTCTTTAGCTCTCACAACAGCAGACCTTCAGAGTGCAATTGATAGTAACGACGAAATTACAGGCGGCTGTTTAGTTTATGACAACCCAAGACCAGTTTGGACATTAACAGCAGGTGATGGGTCAAGTACGCCTTTAGTTCCATCGCGTAGTAACTATTTGTTCACTATAGACTAACTAACTGTAATTTAATATTAAAATAAGTGATAATTAACATATGGCATCAGCAGTAGTAGAGGTAAAATACTTTAACACTTTTATTCTTAAAAAGACAAACGCAACAGACGAACCAATATGGAACGGGTCTTTTGGTATACCAGAAGATATAGGTGGTTATCCAGTTGTTTCGTCAACTAGTCCAGCTAATTGGGCTATAGAAGAATCTAGAATTAGAGGTGGTTACAATAACACAACAGTGGATTTTGGCGTCAAAGCATATATAGTAGAAGATAATAACAAAGCAGATTTTAGGACTAGTTCTTTAATATACTCAGGTATTTTTAACTCAAGAACAGGTATAAATCAAACCAATGTATTCTCTGTAGGTGAAGACATAACTAAATCAGCAGATCCATCTAATGCGTCTATACAAAGGTTATACGCTGAAGACACTAACTTGGTTATATTTCAAGAGCTAAAAGTGTCAAGAGCGCTAATAGACAAAGATGCTGTATACTCTGCTGAAGGTGGTGGTTCAATAACTAATTCTAATTTAGTAATTGGAACAATACAACCTTACTCAGGTGAATATGGTATAAGTAAAAACCCAGAAAGCTTTGCAGTATATGGTTATCAAAAGTATTTTTCTGATAGAAACAATAACTGCGTACTAAGACTAAGTGGCAATGGAATTACTGAAATATCATCATATGGCATGAAAGATTATTTTAGAGACGAAGTCAATAGAATATATACTAATTCAAGTAACGGCAAAATAATTGGTGGTTATGACATGCATAATAATCAATACGTTATATCTACTCAAGTAACTAAAGGTTCAGGTGGCTATAACACGTTGTCTTTTGATGAAACCAATGCCGGTTGGGTAAGTTTTTTTACATATGATCCAGATCAATCTTTTAGTATAATAAATAATTTTTATACAGCTAAAGACAAAGGTATATGGAAGCATTACTCTAACAGTAGTAGAGGTAATCTTTATAGCGTAGATAATAAGAGTAAAGTCACGGTCTCTTTTAATCCAAACCCCTCAAACTCTAAAAGCTTTAATACAGTTTATTATGAAGGAAGTAATGGTTGGGCTTTGGAGTCAATGAAATCAGATTCCACTGGTGCTGACACACAGCCAGCTATAAATTGGATTTCTAATTTTGATGAAACTAGTGGAGTTTATAGCTATTACGAAGGAGAATATGTTACAGCTGAATCTTCTGCTGTAGTTGGTGAATCTACTGTTGGTTTAACAGTTGCAATAAAAACAAATGTTAGTCCAGTTTTAAACTCTATAGTATCTGGAGTAGGAGTTCCGGTAAACACGGTTGTTTTAGCTGTAAACTCAATAAGCGCTGGTGTTTTAGCACCATCCACGGGTACAACTGTATCAGCTGTTTCTACTTATCCTTATGTAGCTCCAGGATCTTCAGTTTCTGGCCCTGGAATAGTTTCAGGAACTACAGTTATTTCTTTTAACAATATAACAAATACTTTAATATTAAATAATCCGGCAACCGTTGCCGCTGCCGATTCAATATTTTTTGGTGGAACAGCTATTATAACTGTCGACTCCTCATGTAATTTTACTGAAAATACAGTTTTAGATTTTACTAGTATAACTAATAGAGCTAATTACGTTAACGTTTTTGGAACAGGAAACCCTACGTTTCCAGTACATCATGCTGGTTTTGAAAGAAAAGAAAATAAATACGTAGCTAATTTAGTAAACAACACTACGGCAAATGATAGTGAAGTTTTATGGGGACCTTCAATAAGTGGTATAAAAGGCTTTTACACTTTAGCAACTTTTTCAACAGACTCAACAACTGACCCAGGTGGTGAAAAGCAATTGTTTTCTGTCGGAAGTAATTTTACATTAAACAATGGATATTAATAATAAAAAAATAAAGATATGCCAATAGGAGCAGGAGCAGTTATAGGGATAGGAGCGTCTATATTAGGTGGAGTTATGGGAGCTTCATCTGCAAAAAAAGCAGCACAAGCAGCAGCTAGAGAAAAAGCTCGTCTACAAAACAAGCTTAGTAATTTAGAAAAAAACAGACAAGATGTTGTAAATCCTTACGAGGATTTTACCAACTTAAGTGGTATGATAACAAATCCTTTCGCTAA
>TARA_R110001592_G_scaffold184444_1_pt1 | contig 10486 bp, 4 predicted proteins | sample TARA_R110001592 | Tara Oceans TARA_R110001592 (sample SAMEA4398387) | marine metagenome | biome: Polar Biome; feature: [SRF] surface water layer (ENVO:00010504); material: water (ENVO:00002006), including particulate matter (ENVO:01000060) such as... | depth 5 m | reverse complement strand
ACCTGTTGCCGAAGCTCCTGTACCACTTACACCTGGAATAAAAGATCGAGATTGATTAAAGAAATTTCCTACACTTCCTAGAAATCCAGGGTTATTAGAAGCAGCATTACTAGCAGCAGCTGCTTTTGTTTTGTTTAAAATTCCTGGTGAAATAGGCATTCCTCCACCAAGAGGTGAAAATGTCATTGCTGTATTTCCTGGTAAATTTTGAATTACACTTGGAGGTATTTTACTTGCTAAACTACCTATTCCTGATGAAATAGCACCCATTGTATTGCCAAATACATCTGGCATGCCTGCGTTTGTTAATGCATTGTAAGAATCAATTACGAATCCATTACCAACTAAACTTGGATCTGCATTTCTAACTGCATTAAATGCATCACCAAAATTAAAATCTTTAGCTGCATCAAAAATATGACTGCCAACGCCTCCTATCCCATTTGCATTATATGCACTACCAATACTAGGATTTACAGCGTAATTTAAATTTCTTAAACCTTGTCCAAGGTAAGGTATCTGTCCTAAAAAACCGCTACCTAACTCAGCTCCATTCATTAAATTTTGTCCTAGTAAGGCAGTAGATACAGTGCCTACAGTACCTTGCAATAAATCGTTTTTAGCCGCTTCTTTTAACATATCTTCCATAGATATAGGGCCGTACTCACCATCAGCTACATCAAAAGAACCACTTCTAGTGTTTGGATTATAACTAATAGGACTAGAACCAGACACTATAGTTGTTCCTTTACCTGCTCCTAAACCAACACCTGGTCTAATAGGTTTTCCAGAACCACCACCTACAGTATATGTAGGAACGCCTCTTGCTCCACCGGGTGTTTGTAAATAAGGAAGATCATCAAACCCAACCCTAGACGGGGGATTATATCCATAGTCTCTAGAAGAACCTCCAAACGTTATAGGATTTGCTACTGCTGGCATTATCTATTCCTATCTGCTAGAGCTTGAGTGTTAGGGTTGTTACCTGACAACGCTCTTCGTCTGTTAATTTCACTAAACACATCTTCACTTTGTCTAAAATCTTGTACGTTTGGTAAAGGTGTGTAACTTTGTTTTTTAGGTACTGCTTTTTTCATAAAAGCTTCGCTAGATCGTGAAGTTGGCATTAATAAATTTGCGTTTTTTATACTATCTATTGTTCCACCAGCTAAATTTGTAAGGGGTTTTAAAACAGCTGATAAACCTCTTGGATTTTCTTCATTTAACATATTTTGACCAGCCTCAACCCCTTCCATAACTGTATTGTCTGTTTCTGTTAACATTTGTGTAGCAGCATCCATAATACCATTTTGATAAAGAGCTATTTTTTCAGATGTATTTAAAGCACCTGGAGTAAAAAATCTTGGTTCTGCTATTGCTTCTGCGACCTTCTTATTTGACATGGCTTCAGCGTACCATCTTATTCCCTTATACCTAGCAGCTAAAAGTGCTCCTGCATAAATACCAATTGATCCAGTAGCAACAGCTATAGGCAAACCTGCAAAAGCAGCAGCTAAAGTAGCAGCTACTAACTGACCAAAATTTCCACTTGCATTTTGTGTTTGTAATCTTTTGCCCATTGCAACAATTTTTTTAAAATTTGTTTGTGATTCTTTTCCAAATATTAACTCAAATCTTGCAGGGTCTTGAAATAAATCTGTTATAAAATCTTGATTAAATATTTTACCAATTTGAGGAATAGTTGGAACATCATCTACATCAACACCTAAAGCTCTAGTTATTTGATTATTTAAATATCTTTTTCTTATTTCTTGTTTAGATCCATCATCTAATTTATTTATAATTCTTTCAAGATCTGTAGTGCTAAATGCTTTTTTATCAAACATTGTATTTACAAGCTGATCAAGTTGTTGCTCATTATTAATGTTAAAACCATTTTTTTGAATTGTTTTAACAAATTCTTGATCTTGAAAACTTTTTAATTGCTCAAATTCATCAGCATATTTAGTTATACTTTCTTGTAATTCTTTAAGTTTATCAGTTTTTATTGCTGAATCTATTGTTGAAGGTAAATTACTATACTCTCTTATTGATTTATTTAATTCAGTAAATCTTTCATTAAGTAATTTTTGCACAGCATTATTAGCTTCATCAGTTAAATTAACAGGTGTAGAGTTTTTAATTGTGTCACTAATTTTAATTAATTCTTCTGTTGATTCTTTTCCTAATACTCTTTCTAAAGTAGAAGGTGTCATTGGTTTATTACCGTTTGGGTTTGGTCTTCCATTGCCTGCATAAACACGAATTTGTTCTGCAAATTCATCTATAGTTTTATTAGCAGTCATTTTGTTTAATAAATTATCAGCAAGAGCATTTTTAAAAGATTCTCCCATCATATTTGGATCTATATCTATTGTTTCTTGAATAGCTTTAAGCTCTGTTATTCTTTCTCCTAACCTTCCTTTTTCTATAGACTGTTTTGCTAAAGGGTTTCCTTCAGCAGCAAGGTCTTGAGTAACCTTTGCAGCTATCTGTTGACCTTCGTCCATACTCGTTAATGGAGGAATATCATCTTGTAAGGTTGGAACATTTTCATCAATTGCTTTTTTATAACCTGGTAAGACATCTTCAGATTCTTTTATAACTTGATTTATTGTTTTATTTTGTCTTCTAATTGTTTTTTCAAGAGTATTAATCATGGTGCTGATAAGCTCAGGATTAGCATCTGGACTTAATAATTTGTTAATTAAAGCATCAGAGTTTTGTCTTTTTGCAGCCACATCTTGTGTTAATCTTCCTAACCCAAACTCTTCAAATAATTCATAACCAAGTCTTTGTTCATCAATAAGAGATTGAGATCTTCCTGCAATATCAGTTAAAGAATTTACTGCTTGCATTTTTTGTTTATACTCTGGAGAACCTTTTTTTATTCCTTCAAAACCTTTTTTCTTTACTGATGACATAGCAGAACCTAATTGTGCGTAAGATATTTCTCCATCTTTTATTGCCGCAGTCCATACTTTATCTAATTTAATATTTCCATCAGCAATTGCAACTTTTCTTAAAGCTTGAACTAATTCATTGTGTTGCATCGGAGAAAGTAAAGATATAGGATCAACAGCACTATCTGGATCAGCAACTTTTGCTAAAGTCTTTAAAATTCCAGGCTCTAAACTATCAAATACTGCCTTTGCTCCTTTTTGATTTTTTATAATATTTCTTAAAGCTTTAATTGTATCATCTGTTTTTATAAATTCTGGACTGGAGTCTTCACCAAATCTTAAAGCAAACTGTGGAATACCTTTTTTATCTTTTATAACAGAAAGGCCGTCTGTATCTTTAAGACCTCTTAAAAAATTTAATCTATTAGCATCTATAGCACTTGGGTTAGTTGTCTTTTCTAATATTTTTATTTCATCATCAACTGCTTTTATTGTGCCAGAAGGCAAGCTATCAACAACATCTGTTACCTCTTCAACAACTTCATCAAATTCGCCGTCTTTATATCTTTGACTGGGTAAAGGATTATCTACACTTTCAATCAATCCTTTTTCAAGATTTTTTTCTAAAAACAAATCGTATAATTCATCAGCTTCTTTATCCATTTTTTTATTAAATAAATCATCAACTTTAACTGCTTGAGATGGTGTTAAGCCACCCTCATTTAATTCTATAGGAGTTCTTTTTGTCTGTGTTTTTTTAACAACCCCCGGAGCAACTTCAGCAACTTCAAATATATCTTGAATATCTTTAAAGCCTTGTTTTGCTATTCTTTGTCCAACATCAATTGCTTCTGTTGCAGCTATTGCTGAGCCATTTTGAAGTTGATTGTATATATCTGCTATTTCATCAATGCTTTTTGGATTTCCGCCAGCTATTTCATCTGATAATTTTAATAAAGAATTTAATGATCCTTTTAAATTATTGTGAACTTTATTTGTATATTTATCAGTTAAATCTACAAAATCATCAGTAGTAGTTGTATAGGCATCTTTAATTGCTTTATTTATATATTTATCTATATCTTTAACATCATTTAATATTTTTTTACCCACGTCTGTTTGTTCTAAAGCTTTATACATTTCATTTTTAAAAACTTCAGCATTTGCATTTAATTTTTCTGTTCTTGTTCCAGCTATTGTTTCTGCCATAAGTTGCAATCTATGTTTTAAATTAACATTTAAACCATTTATTCCATAAAAATCTGGCAGTATATCTTTTTTTATATCAAACAACATACTTCCATCTTGTTCAGTAATTTTTCCTGTATTCTCGTATTCTTTCCAAATTTTACTAAAAGCTCCTGACTTAGGATCAGTTGCTCCTTCACCATAAAAAGCATTTAAATGTTTTTGAGAATTACCTTTAAAGTAATAACCTAACCCTCTTAACAAACCTCCAAAAATTAAATCACCACCAGCAGCATACATAGCTTCTGTCTTACCTCTTTTATTAACATCACTGATTGCTTCATCAGATATTCCTCTAGCCCACTGTTGAGCTTCATCTATAAATGTGCCTATATAAGCACCAGCACCACTCGCAATTGATGGTAAAATAAGAGACGCAGCTAAAGCTCCTCCATAAGGAGTTCTAATTAAAGCTCTACCTATAGCAGTTTTTGGTAATTGAGTTGCCATTGCAGAAAAACCTGCTATTGAACCTATTGTTGGACCAAATACTTCACCGGCAAGATCTAAAATGTCCTCACCTTCAAATTTAGTAGAATCTATCGCAACTAAATTGTTAGTAGGCTCCATGCCTAATTCTTCTTGACCTTTAGGTGTTAATAAAAAATCTCCTAATTTATCAACAACGTAACCTTCTTTACCAACATTCTTGTCTAAAAAATTTACTCTTTCTTTAAAATTATTTGTGTTTCCAAAACGAAATCTAAAAGTATTGCTTGTTACACCTGACTTGTAATCAGCACCTCTAAATCTTCCAGAACTAGAAAAAACACTTTGTTGTGCAGGAGCTTGTTTTGAAATATCTTCTTTGGGTGCTTGAACAGTATTTGATTCTACTGCTGTAAAATCTCCGCCAATTGCATTTCGTAAAGCACTTTCTTCAGCAGGTGACATTTCTTCTGCATCTTGAATAGCTTCTATAACTTGACCTTCAAATGTTTTATAATATTTTTTTACAGCCACAATTTATCCTATTGTCTTAAATCTATTGTATTTGAAACTATCGACCTTCCGCCCGGTGATGAAACTTCATCAAAACTTACTATACTACTTCTAGGAATAGTTAATTTACCACCAGACTTAGCAATTCTTTCTGCGACTTTTCTTTCTACTCTTTCAATTTCATCCAAGTAACCACCACCTGGCGATGTTTCCGCCATGGAATATAATGATTGTAATGCAGTATTAGCATTGTAAGATGGTTTTTCAAATATCTTTACCATTTCTTGTAAAGATCCTTTGGCTGAAGCTATGTCTGTAAATGTTCCTAAAACATTAACAATTTCATCAGCTCTCTTTCTATCAGCATCAGATATTGTCCTGTTTGACTCACCTAGCAATATTGTAATATTTTGAGCAGTAAATCGTTTTGCCCATCTAGCAAGAATTTCTGGAGTAGGTATTTTTTGTTGACCAGTTACTGGATCAAATGCAGTTCTGTCAATTCCAGCAATAGCTGAAATACTTCTAGATAAATCATTAACTCTTTGAGATAAACCAACGGTATCGGCACTAATTAATTCTTTTACCATATTAATTTCGTCAATAGTTTTTTGTGAATATTCTTCTGCTTTATATATATCTCTTATAATTGGAGCTATATCAACGTCAGGAGCGTACTTAACATTGCCCTTACTGTCCTCTTTTAAACGAACTTGAAACTGTAAATTGTCTTGACTGCCTCTACTATAAAGACCAGGAAGTTTTACTTTTAGTACTTGTTTTTGCATTAATGGATCAGCTTCTGGACCTTCACCAAGGTCTTGAATATTTTTAGCAATTTTTGTTTGTAGTAATTGATTTTGTAATCTTTCTTTTTCAGAAATACCACCACCACCAATTGGTATTCTACCAGCTAATATTGCTTTTTGTGTAAACGCTTCGTCTGCCATTTCTGCTGGAGCAAACTCATAACCTAATTGGGAAATTTCTTCCATTGATACTGGTTCAGGAGTTAGTTTGTAAGCACCTTGACCCGGTACTCTATAGGCTAAAAATTGTTTTCCTTTAGTTGATTCTTCTTCAGCTTGTGATTTAGCTAAATCAGCCATAGCCATTCTTTTTTGTACTGTACCAACAACGCTACCATCAAAAGGAACAGAACTATATCCAGCCATAAACTCAGCATCACCAATATTTTTTTCTTCTCTAACTTTTTTTAATTCTTTAGAAAAATCATTATTAACAACACCTTCTGGAGCTTGTTGAAATTGTTTAATATCCATGTCAACAATAGCATCTAATGCTTCTCCGGTTCTTCCAGTTTGTTCTTTAAAAACCTCATACAATAAAACATTGCCTTCAGGAGAACTATCTACAGGAACTTTTTCTCCTGTTCTAGGTTGAATAAAAAATACCTCTCCAGTGTCATTATCTGTTTCTGTATTAGTTTTAATCCAATCTCTAAAATCTTCAATGTCATCATATTCTTTTCTTTCTTGATTTCTTTTTGTTTCTTTTTTAGGTTTTTTATTTTTTTGAGAAACTTTTTTTAAATCATTTGTTAATGCATTTAAATCATTTTGAATTTCGTTAGCGTTAGATCTTTCAATAATTGGATCAGAGGCTAAGTTATCTTCTATAACATTTCCAACACCAATACCAACAGGGCCACCGTAAGCATAACCTTTTGGTTTAATAATAGGTGGATTAAACATAATTAACCTCCGTATGCTCGGTTATCAAATCCGTAATTGTTTGTATTAAACATAGAATATGGATTTACATAAGGAGCATATCCAGACAATGTTGTTTGCATTGGACTAGCTATAGGTCCTTGATTTTGACCCATCATCATTTGATTACTTGGTATGCCTTGAGCAAGACCTAATTGATAAGTTGTTCTGTTGTATGGATCCATATAAATATTATAAGCGTTTTGTCTTTGCGTATCATATAAAGATTGCTCATAACCTCTAGCTGTTCGACCAGCATTAGCTAAGGCAGATACATCAGCTCCTTGCATTCCTTGTAAAGTTCCTCCAGCTCCTATAAAACCAGATCCTATATTTTGCATAGCAGGTGCAAATCCAGCTAAACCAGTTCCTAATTGTGCAAAGTTTTGACCACCAGAGGATATACCTGTTGATAGTTGAGAAAGTAAACCAGCAAGTCCAGAACGAGCTTGACCAAAACCTTGACCTAAACTAGCCATAGTTGGAGCAGCACCTCTTAAAGCTTGTTGTTCAATGTTAAATTGATTTTGTGCTTGACCATAAGAAGACGCTAAACCTTGGTTTATAAGTTTTTGTCTTTGTTCTTGTCTTTGCTCTTCCATTTCCATTTCAATCATACCAAGTCTTGTAGAACCTCTAAGACCTGAGTTAACAGCATTTAAATTTAATTCAGTTATTTTGTTATCATAAAATTCATCAATGTCTTCTAACTGATCTTCTACAACAGCTTCCATGTAAGGATTCATATAGGCTTCAGCAGCGTTTGTATCAAAAGAACCAAGACCAGCTTGCAGCATGTTCATGCCTTCGTATATGCCACGCTCTGTTGGGGCTAAACCACTACGAGCCAACATAGCTGCATCTCGTAAACCGCCGATACCTTCAGAGTAAAGAGGATAGGCATCTCTCATAACAGACGCACCTTCTCCTAAGAAAGGAAGGGCACCTTCATAAGCCTCCATACCTCTTTGAAAATAAGGTCCGTAAGAACCAACATTTTGTGCTGTCATGTCAAGAGCACTTTGTTCTAGTGGATTAAAAGGAGCTACTTGAGTTGTAATAGCTTCAATGGGTGGAGGTTTTGAAGAAAAAGAATAACCTTGATTAAATAAAAATTCTGTTAAAGCTCTTATATAAGGGTCTGCTAAATTATATTGAGTGTTAGCTCCATAAGTAGCATCTGTTACACTAGGAAGAGTTCCTGCAAATGTATATTGTCCTTGATTAACTGGAGTTGTCATTATTTTGCCTCCAAACTATTCATTAAATCATACATTTTTCTTACGCCATCTTTTCTACTACCATCTCCCATACCTCTTACAGCATCGGATGTCATTACAAATTCACCATCGGATAATCTTGCAGGAATAGAATCGCTTGTTCCTGTTCCTGGACCGTTAGCTGCTCCGCCGTCCATTAAGTTAGCGACTCCACCTTGTGCATATCTAGAAAAAGAAACGTCTGGAACTCTTCTTGCTACTTCACCGCCATCAGCCATATTAATTGTTGTTTGTGGTTGAGCATAAGTAGGATAAAGTTGATTGTAATCTATTACTTCAAATTGTCCGCCTAGTTGATTTTGAACATCGTTATAAGCTCTTTGTGTTTCAAAACCTTGATTTCTTCTAAATTGATCTGAAGGTAGGTTTGTTGGTTTAGATAAAGCCTCAAACATCATAAGGAATTGAAGATCTTCAGCGTCAAGAGATTTTTTTCTTCTTTGTTTATCTAGTATCTCTGCATATTTTTCCATTATTTCTTCGTCATTCATTTGTGTACCAAATGCTCTCATAATACTTTCTCTAGCAGGATTATTAAATATATCGCCTGCCATAGTAGGAGAACCTTCACCACCAAACATACCTGATCCACCTCTCATTGGTATATTAGCATATCCTTCATCACCAAAAATAGAACCACCAAGATATTGTCTCATTTGTTGTTGAGATAAGTTTCTAGCACCCGGTGTTCCAATAGCTTCTCCTAATTCTCCTTGTGCATATAAAGCACCTAAATCACCAAGAGTTCTTCTTCTATTTTCTTCTGTTCCCATTAAGGAACCTACACCTTGTCTAAATTGTTGTTCAGGAGATTTACCAAACATAGCTGTTGTAGCTGCATCGTAAGCGTCTGGGCCATACATTACGCCAGCTGTTCCTAGTCCACCAGCAATGAATGGATGTTTCATACTAAAACTACCTATACCTTTTGCTGCTCTTCCCGCTGCTCCTAAAGTTCCACCTACGCTAGGAATAAAATCTTTTACTCCATATGTTGGAACACCACGTTCTAATAAACCTATAGATGGTTTACTAGCAGCTTTTGATCCAGTAAATAAACCAGCTCCTGGAATTCTGCCTAGCAAACTTGCTAATCCTCCAGTTTCAGCAGCGGGTATTCCTAACTTAGCCATAGTTTCTGATGTATATAGGTTTTCAAAACCTTTACCTCGTCCATCTAAATATGCTCTCATAGAGTTACCATAAGGTAATTGTGTAGAACCAGATGTAGTATTAAATACAGATTTAGGTCCTGTATAAGCTCCTTTAGGAAATTGAGCAGGAATACCTCCAGAACCAACTGGCATATGAGTTCTTAAATTTGTAGGAATACCTTTAGAACCAACTGGCATATGAGTTCTTAAACCTGCAGGAATAGGAGCATAACCAGTTGGCATATGAGTTCTTAAATTTTTACTAACGTTCTCTAATGTATTGGGGTTTCTTAAATTTCCAATTCCCTGTGTTAATTTACCATATTGATTTTTTAAACCTGATCCAATTTGAGAACCTATATTACGACCTTGTGCCAAAACAGAACCAAAAGCAGCATCGGCTGCTGGGTTTGCAGTAGCTGGGTTTGTAGCTACATTAGCTTTATTAAATAAATTTTTAGATCCTTGACCTATTCGACTACCACCAATTTTTTGAGCCATAGGGCTATTAGCAAGTGTTTGTATGCCTGATCTAGTATTAGCTCCTAAAGTTTGTAAAAAAGCAGGACTAGATTTTAAAGCTCCAGTAATATCTAAACCAGCTAAAGTTGTTTTACCTGATCTTACACGAGCTGCTACTTTAGCTGCAACTTCACCCGCACCAGGATATTTTGTTATAATAGCTTTTTGAACTGCTGCCGCTTGAGCCGCTGTATTAGATTTTCCTACAGATTTTCCTGTTCCTTGCAATACTGATCGTGTAATGTTTGCTATGTCATCAGCTAAGGCTTTACCTACTTGACCAAGACTTCCGGCGGCTGATGCTGCTTTTCTTCCAATTTCAGCTGATGATCCAGTTAATGGTCTTCCAACTGACCCAGCTGGTTGTTTTGCACCTCTAAGAAATCTAGATCCTTGATTTCCAGCACCTTTTAAAAGATTGAGAGCAGCTGATCCTGCTTTTTCTGCGAGTGGTCTTGCTGCTCTTAGACCTCCTAAGCCTGCTAAACCTGCTTTTCCTGCTGCACCTGCTAATCTTGCTGCTAAACTTACTACCATTACGATGTCACCACTGTTACTGTTCCTATGGAACTTGTTAAACTCATACCCGTCGGATAAACCACAGGTAAATATAAATTTCTCCAAGCATTGCCATCGTACGCTTGGTGTACTTCCACCGTTGTATTAAATATTAACCCACCTGGGCTAAATTTTCTACCATTTCT
>TARA_R110001592_G_scaffold95324_2_pt1 | contig 10487 bp, 11 predicted proteins | sample TARA_R110001592 | Tara Oceans TARA_R110001592 (sample SAMEA4398387) | marine metagenome | biome: Polar Biome; feature: [SRF] surface water layer (ENVO:00010504); material: water (ENVO:00002006), including particulate matter (ENVO:01000060) such as... | depth 5 m | reverse complement strand
GTATGAAGAGATATCAGAAATACTATCAACTTCTGTTGGAGCTTTAAAAGCTTCTTACCATCATGCAGTAAAAAAAATAGAAACTTTTTTAAAAGAAGATTAAACCTTTTTTAATATTATAAGTCTTAAATAAAGATGGAAAATAAAAATAACATAAGTAAAAATGACTCATATTTTTCTCCTATTTTAAATAAAATTGGGAAAGAAAATAAATTTTCCACTCCAAAATCATACTTTGAAGTTTTACCTCAGGTAATTATATGTAAAAAACTGAATAGCAAAATGTTAAATGATAGAACTGACAATATGTCATACCATTTTTTAATGCCAACTTTAGGCATTCTAACAATTATCATGGCTATTTACATTTTAAACCCAAGTAGTTCTAATTTAGAATTAACTAATGAACAACTAAGTGAAATAATCATCAATGAAGAAATTATTGAATTTGATGAAAACTTAGTCTATGAAGTTTATACGGAAACAGAACCATCTCCCTCTTCCGAACAAACTACGAATGAAGAAATAATCGATTATTTAATAAATGACAACATTAACATTAACTTAATTATTGAAGAATTATGAAAACTAGAAAAATAATAGCTGTATTAATATTTGTTATTATAGGAATAACAACAGCATCGGCACAGCACCATTCAAAACATGATCAAAAAAGCAAACCCGAAAGGTTCTATAAACCAGGATCAGAAAAGTTTAAAACAATGAAAATAGCTTACATAACTGAAAAGTTAGATCTTTCATCTTCCGAAGCTGAAAAATTTTGGCCAATTTACAATGAATATCAAACAAAAAAAGGGGTAGTATTTAAAGAGTTAAAAACTTTAAAAAGAGCTACTAAAGATGAAAAAGAAGTTACAGATTCTGAAATTGAAACCATTCTAAATAAAAGAATAGAAGCACAACAGAAAGAAGTGGACCTTGAGAAAGAGTATTTAATAAAATTTAAATCAGTAATAACAGCAAGAAAAGTTAATGAACTCTATAAAGCTGAAGAAAGTTTTAAACGTGAATTATTAAGAAAGATGAGAGACACTCCTCCGCCTCCAGCTCCAGAGCCACCAAAACCTTCTGCAAACTAAATATAAAATAAGAAAAGCCTTGCGTTTGCAAGGCTTTTCTTATTTTATATTTTAAAGCTATCTCAACCTATCAGCTGCTCTTACCAAACTTTCATCTTTCTTAATAAAGTAAATTGAGGCGTACACCAAAACCAAACATAAAACAGGTATAGCTGCTCCTATTTGCAATCCCATAATCACATCTTTAGGGTTTGAAGCAATTACTTCTTTAGCAACATCAGTATACATAACAATTGCAACTATTTGCAATGTGATTAACAATAAATTTAATTTTAAAAGCTTAACCTGTAATTGACGTTTTTTAAATATCAAAATAACAATAATTGACAACAGCATAATTACTCCTTGCAAAACACCTACCCCCATATTTTTTGAGACTACCTCATTAACATTATCAATTAGGTGGGTTTTATATGCATTCATCACATAAGTAGCTTCATATCCAGCAAATTCAAAAATTGGTAGAAAAGAAAAAACTATACTTAAAATAGCAACTATTGCTAATAATAACGACTGAATCCTTTGTATCATATTTTTTTTATCACAAAGATAATGCATTTAAACAATTCGTTGTTTATTAATTGAAAAGTATATTCTCCACTTTATCAGTTTTGATAAGTAATTTTGAATTATGTGGGCTAAAATTCCAAACTGGTTGAAAAACAAATACGCTATATCTATAGCTGTATTTATTGTATGGTTATCTTTTTTTGACCAAAACAATTTTTTAGTCCAATATGATTTCAAAAAAGAACTACAAACCCTTGAACAAGACAAGTCCTTTTATGTTGAAGAAATAAAAAAAACAAAAATTGAACTTGAAGAATTAACCAGCAACCCTATAACCCTGGAAAAATTTGCTCGTGAAAAATACCTAATGAAAAAGGATAATGAAGAAGTTTTTATCTTTGAATTAGAAAAAGAATAAAGGCATTCTTCTCAAACTTTTATTTTCATTGTTTTACCTATCTTTGTTATCATTACAAAGCAAAATATGAACTTATTTAAAGATTTTAAACAAGTATCTTATCAGGAATGGTTAGATAAAATTAATATTGATTTAAAAGGGAAAAATTTTACTGATACATTAATCTGGAAAACAGATGAAGAAATTAATGTCCAGCCTTTTTATAATTCTGAGTCATTAAAAGATAATATATCTCAACATTTTGATGTTACCCACAACAATATTAACAATGAAATTAGGGAACAAATCGAAATAACATCGATAAAAGAAGCTAATCACCAAGCTTTAAATGCCTTAAAAGGTGGCGCAAATAGTATTCAGTTTAATGGAATGATTGCTACCCCACAAGAAATGAATGAGTTACTCAATGACATTATGCTTGATGTTATTGCCATTCACTTTTACACTCCAAATCCAGAACAAACTTTAAGGTTATTCAACTCATACCTTAAGGCAAATAATATAGATAAAAGCAAACTTAATGGTTCAATCTCATTTGACTTTTTAGGAGAAGTTTTAATTTCTGGAAACTGGATTAAAAATGAAAGTGCTGATTTTAAACAACTATATAATATACAAAACAATGCTTCGCTTAAAACAATTAGCATTAGAGGGGATTATTATTCAAACGCTGGTGCTTCAATAACTCAAGAACTCGCTTACACATTGTCTCATGCTGTTGAGTATATCGACCAATTAACAGAATTGGGCTTATCGTCAGAAAAAGTCATTAATAACATCACTTTTAGTTTAGGAATAAATTCAAACTACTTTTTCGAAATCGCAAAAATTAGAGCTTTTAGAATTTTATGGCAAATCGTTACCGAAGCATACGGAGTAAAAATCACAAATACCTACATCCACTCACAAACTACAAGCTATAATATTGCTGCTCAAGATGCTCAAACTAATATTCTAAGAACAACTACAGAAGGAATGTCTGCTATATTAGGTGGATGCAACAGTTTAAGTATTACTCCTTTTAATTTCGCTTATGAAAATCCTAGCGACTTTACATTACGTGTTGCTCGAAACATTCAGATTATAATTAAAGAGGAAGCTTATTTAAATAAAGTTCAAGACATTTCTAAAGGCTCTTATTACATCGAAAACCTAACTGATCAATTGGTTACTAAAGTCTTAAATCTATTTAAGGATATTGAAAATAATGGTGGATTTTTAGCCAACATTCAAAATGATCACATTCAAAACAATATTCATTTGGTAAATTCAAAAAAAGAGCAAGAATATAAAGATGGTAGCCGTTCACTACTTGGAGTTAATATTCATTTAAACAAAATAGAGACTACGCCTTCTGCAAAAATTAATACAACCAATAATTCTGACGGAACTATAACTCAACTTGAACAGGTAAATATTCCTCAGATTTTAGCTCAAAAAGAGACTACAAATGTCTAATAAAGTAACCATCATAAAATCTGTTCCTTTTGAGTATGGGGTTATTGAGTTGCGAAGTGACAATATTTTAACTTATGAGCCAAAAGAAGGTATTACGAACTTTACAATGCCTCATTTAAAATTGATGCTTGAAATTTTACTTGATTTATCAGAAGGTGTTCCAAGACCTTACTTTTCTAATAATCATAATTTAAAGAGTTTAGAATCTGAGGAAAGGATCTTCATATCCAATAACATTCACTTATTTGCTAGCAAATTTGCAATGACAGAAAACTCTCCGATGACTCGTTTCATTACACATACTTTTATGCAATTATCAAGACCTACTATTCCTGTAAAAATGTTTAAAACAAAAGAAGAAGCATTTACCTGGCTAAATGAAAAATAAAGAAATAAAAATATTAAAAAAAGTGAATTGTAACATTGGGGTTATCTCATTAAGAGATGACAAAATACCTACATTCCATCCCCATAAGCATGCAAAATCTTGTAATATTAACGACATAAAAGAGATGTACACTATTTTTATGGAGATTACTAAAGGTGTTCCTCATTTATATTTTTCTGACAATTCTACCGTAAAAAGTTTTGGTTCAGAAGAACGCGTTTTTGTTAGATCTAATTTTCATCATTTTGCTTTAGCATGTGCGATAAAAGAGACATCAGCAATTACTCGATATATTACACATACTATGATTTATTTAAACAAACCACAAATACCTCTAAAAATGTTTAAAACAGAAGACGATGGTATTAACTGGTTAAAATCACTGAATTTAAATTAAATATGAGACCTAATTTTTCTAAACTTACATATAGTAAGACTGGTAAATCTGAAATAAATTCATCTAAAAATGAACCTTGGATAACATCCGAACAAATTGAAATTAAAGCTAATTTCACTAAAGGTGATGTTGAAAATTTAGAACATTTAAACTTTGCTGCTGGTATAGCTCCCAATTTAAGAGGACCTTATTCAACCATGTATGTAATGCGTCCATGGACAATAAGGCAATATGCTGGTTTTAGTACTGCAGAAGAATCGAATGCATTTTACCGTAGAAATTTAGCTGCTGGTCAAAAAGGGCTTTCTGTTGCTTTCGATTTAGCCACACATAGGGGTTACGATTCTGATCACCCTCGTGTTGTTGGTGACGTTGGTAAAGCCGGAGTAGCTATCGATTCTGTTGAAGATATGAAGGTTTTGTTTGACCAGATTCCTTTGGGTGAAATGTCGGTTTCAATGACAATGAATGGAGCTGTTTTACCAATACTTGCCTTTTATATTGTTGCAGCTCAGGAGCAAGGGGTGGATAAAAAATTATTAGCAGGAACTATTCAAAACGACATTTTAAAAGAGTTTATGGTTAGAAATACTTACATCTACCCTCCTCTTCCTTCCATGCAAATTATTGCTGATATTTTTAAGTACACCTCTCAAAATATGCCAAAATTTAACTCGATAAGTATTTCGGGTTATCACATGCAAGAAGCTGGTGCAACTGCTGATATTGAATTGGCATACACTTTAGCAGATGGTTTAGAATATTTAAGAACTGGTGTAAATTCAGGAATGGATATCGATACCTTTGCTCCTCGCCTTTCTTTCTTTTGGGCTATTGGCATGAACCATTTTATGGAAATTGCCAAAATGCGTGCAGCACGTATGTTGTGGGCAAAAATTGTTAAACAGTTTAATCCTAAAAATGAAAAATCGTTAACATTAAGAACACATTGCCAAACAAGCGGATGGAGTTTAACAGAACAGGATCCTTTTAACAATGTTGCTCGTACTTGTATAGAAGCTATGGCTGCTGCTTTAGGTGGAACACAATCTTTACACACCAACGCTTTGGATGAAGCCATTGCTTTACCTACCGATTTCTCTGCAAGAATTGCAAGAAACACTCAAATATACATTCAAAAAGAAACAGAAATTTGTAGAACAGTTGATCCTTGGGGAGGTTCTTACTATGTTGAATGGTTGACCAACGAAATTGCTGAAAAAGCATGGAAACTAATTGAAGAAGTTGAAGAATTGGGCGGAATGGCTAAGGCAATTGAAAAAGGAGTTCCTAAGCTTAGAATTGAAGAAGCTGCTGCACGTAAGCAAGCTAAAATTGATTCTGGTAAAGAGATTATTGTTGGTGTAAATGAATACAAAGTTGAAACTGAAGAAGAATTAGAGATTCTAGATGTTGACAATAACTTAGTAAGAAAAGGACAAATTGAACGATTAGAAAAAATTAAGGCCACTCGAAATAACGAAAAAGTTAAACAAACACTGCATAACCTAACTCAAATTGCTAAAACAAAAAATGGCAACTTATTAGAAGCTGCTGTTGAAGCAGCAAAAGAAAGAGCTACGCTTGGTGAAATTTCTGATGCTTTGGAAGAGGTTTACGGAAGATATCAAGCTCAAATTCGTTCGGTTAGTGGTGTTTACAGTTCTGAAGCTATGGAAGACAAAGATTTTATTAAAGCTCGTGAATTAACGAATAAATTTGCAGAACTGGAAGGAAGAAGACCACGTATTATGGTTGCTAAAATGGGGCAAGATGGACATGATAGAGGTGCAAAGGTAATTTCTACTTCTTTTGCTGACATTGGTTTTGATGTGGATATTGGTCCATTATTTCAAACTCCTCAAGAAGCAGCAAAACAAGCAGTAGAAAATGATGTGCATATTTTGGGTGTATCTTCTTTGGCGGCTGGTCACAAAACTTTAGTTCCACAAGTTATTGAAGAGTTAAAAAAACTAGATCGAGAAGATATTATGGTTATTGTTGGTGGAGTTATTCCTCAACAAGATTATGAATACTTATTTAATGCTGGTGCTGTTGGTGTTTTTGGCCCTGGAACAAAAATTAGTACTGCAGCAATCGAAATTATAGAAATATTAATAGAGAGTTATTAAGAATACAAATGTCATTCCGAGCGTCGAAATGACAACTTTAGAAAAATGAGCAGATTTTTTATTCAACTAAAATATAAAGGAACTAATTATCATGGGTGGCAAGTTCAACCCAATGCTAACTCGGTGCAGGCTGAAGTTAATAAAGCTTTAAGTACACTATTTCAAGAAGATGTTATGGTTGTTGGAGCAGGAAGAACTGATACTGGCGTTCATGCTACCGATTTTTTTACTCATTTTGAAACTGAACATATTTTTGAGAACGAGCATATTTGTTATAAACTAAACTGTATCTTACCTAAAGATATTTCTTGCTCTCAAGTTTTTAAAGTGAATGATGATGTTCACGCTCGTTTTTCTGCTACCCAACGAACTTATGAATACTGGATTACTCCAACTAAAAATCCTTTTTTAATTGATCGTGCTTATTTTTTTAGTCAACCTTTAAACATGGATAAAATGAATGAGGCAGCTCAATTGTTAATTCGGAAAACTGATTTTTCATGCTTTAGCAAAAGTAACACCGATACATTTACCAACGATTGCACTATAACCAAAGCTATTTGGGAGATAAAAAATGACACCTTAGTTTTTACTATTTCTGCCGACCGTTTTCTTCGAAATATGGTTAGGGCAATAGTTGGAACTTTAATAGATGTTGGTTTGGGTAAAATTGAACCTCAAGAAATTGAAAATATAATTGCATCAAAAAATAGAAATGATGCTGGAACAAGTGTTCCTGCTCATGGTTTGTATTTAACCAAAATAAACTATCCTAATAATGGCTAAAAGTGTTTCAGGTAATGCTTTCAACGTGTCATTATTTAAGCGAATAATGACTTATGTAAAACCTTACAACAAGATTTTTTACATTACTGCTAGTTTAAGTGTTTTATTAGCTTTTATGGCATGGATAAGACCAGTATTAATACAAGTAACTATTGATGAAAATATAAAAAAACTGGATAAAGAAGGGTTATTAATAATGACCTTAATTTTAATCAGTATTTTAATTGTTGAATCTATTTTAGAATACTTTTTTAATTACATGAGTAATTTGCTTGGGCAAAATGTAATTAGAGATTTAAGAAATCAAGTATTTAAACACGTCATTAGTTTTAAGTTAAAACATTTCGATAGCACTCCAATTGGACAATTGGTAACTCGTACTGTATCGGATATTGAAACGATATCCGAAATGTTTTCAGGTGGTATTTTAGTGATTATTAGTGATTTATTAAAAATATTTACCATTATTACTTACATGTTTATTAAACAATGGGATTTGGCTTTAATTACCCTTATTCCCATTCCTATTTTGTTTTTCGCAACATCAATTTTTAAGCGAGTTATAAAAAAAGCTTTTCAAGAAGTGCGAGAACAAGTTTCTGTTTTAAACACTTTTGTACAAGAACACATTACTGGAATGTCTATTGTACAAATATTCAATCGTGAAGAGGTTGAAATGGAAAAGTTTGCTAACATCAATAAAAAACACCGTGCAGCTCATATAAAGACGGTTTGGGCCTACTCTATTTTCTTTCCAATTGTTGAAATGCTTTCAGCTGCTTCAGTTGCATTATTAGTTTGGTATGGTTTTAAAGAAGTAGCTGAACAACATGCTACTCCTGGAATTATTTTCTCTTTCATCTTATTTATTTACATGTTATATCGCCCTATTCGTCAATTGGCAGACCGTTTTAACACCTTACAAATGGGAATGGTTAGTTCTGAGCGTGTATTTAAAGTATTAGACACTAAATCAACTATTGAAAATAATGGGACTCTTACTCCTACTAATTTAACTGGCAATATTAAATTTAAAGATGTTTGGTTTGCTTACAACGATGAAGATTGGGTGCTAAAAAACATTACAATCGACATGAAAAAAGGAGAATCGTTAGCTTTAGTTGGTGCTACTGGTGCAGGAAAATCATCAATTATTAATTTGTTGGGTCGATTTTATGAGATTAATAAAGGAGAAATTACAATTGACGGTATCAACATAAAAGATTTTGACTTAAATCATTTAAGAAAAACCATGTCTATTGTATTGCAAGACGTGTTTTTATTCTCTGATTCAATTTTAAATAACATTACGCTTTATAGTGAAGACATCACAAAGGAACAAGTAATTGAAGCTGCTAAGAAAATTGGAGCACATGAATTTATTACAGAGCTCCCTAATGGTTACAACTACAATGTAAAAGAACGTGGTGCTTTACTTTCTGTTGGTCAACGACAATTAATATCATTTATTAGAGCTTATGTTCATCAACCAGAAATTTTAATTTTAGATGAGGCTACCTCGTCAATTGATAGTGAATCTGAAGCATTAATACAGCATGCTACAGACGTTATTACAAAAAATAGGACTTCTATAATTGTCGCACACAGACTCTCTACAATTAAAAATGCTGATAAAATTATAGTAATTGATAAAGGCGAAATTATGGAGAAAGGAAGTCATTTTGAATTGATAAAAAAAGATGGTTATTACAAAAAACTATACGATTATCAATTTAAAAACCAAGTAGAAGATGAACAATAAACACCTTCATTCTAAGTTAACTTCTAGTCATTAAAGCTTTTATTATATTTGTAACTAAATGAAGAAAATATTATTCATATTTCTAGTACTAATAATTATTGTTTCTTTTTCTTGTCGGAAAGATGATATTATTACAAATTCTTCTGCTCAATTAAGTTTTTCTGCCGACACATTAATTATCGATACTGTATTCTCAACTATTGGTTCTACCACTAAACGATTAATGGTTTACAATAAAAACAATAGTAAAATTAAGATTTCAAGCATTTCTTTAGATGGAGGAGAAAATTCTCAATTTAGAATTAATGTTGATGGTGCTTCAGGAAATATACACAACGATATAGAAATTGAAGCAAACGATAGTTTATTCATTTTTATTGAAGTAACAATCGACCCAAATGCGGTAAACGATTTATTTATTGTAAAAGAAAATTTAAGATTTGTTACCAATGGAAACAATCAAAATGTAGCATTAGTAGCTTGGGGACAAGATGCTCATTACTTTGTTGCCAATCAATTTAGCTCAGGATTACCACCGTTAGTTTATTTAGATAAAGATACATCAGCAGGAGCACTAAATGTTACATGGCCAAATGATAAACCTTATGTTATTTATGGTGGTTACTTAACTTTAGATGGAAACGATAAATTAATTATTGATAAAGGAGTTAGAATCCATTTGCATAACAATTCGGGGTTATGGGTTTACAAAGGAGGAAACATCATTATTAATGGAACAAAGGACGAACCTGTTACTTTTCAAGGAACACGATTGGATTATAGTTTTCAGGATAAACCTGGGCAATGGGATAGAATATGGATAAATGAAGGAAGTATTGACAATGTTTTTAATTATGTGAAAATTAAGAACGCTTACATTGGTATTCAAGCAGAAACATTACCATTTGAACCTAACACTGCTTTAAGTAGTAATAAATTAATCTTAAACAATTGCGAAATTCATAATTCATCAGCAGTTGGAATTTTAGCTACCAATTATCAAATTGATGGAGAGAATTCTTTGATTACCAATTGTGGGCAATACAACTTATTGGTAACTGGTGGTGGTAACTATAATTTTAACCATACCACTTTTGCAAATTATTGGCCTAATGGAACAAGAGAAACTCCAGCTATTTATCTACAAAATTATTATACTGATATTAATGGAGCAACACAGGTAAGGAATATTGATTCGGCATTGTTTAAAAACTGCATTATTTATGGTACTGCTGATAATGAATTTGCGACTGAAGTACTTTCACCAGGAGCTATAAATTTTAAAATTAGATACTCATTAATTAAAACCACTAATTCGATTACTTCTAGTTATGAAAATTTAGCTTCCAACAATGGAAATTCTATTTTTGTTGATACCGAAAACCATGACTACCATTTAGCTGGCGGTTCTCCAGCTATAAACAAAGGGATAACAAGTATTGTTACTACCGACCATGATGGAGTAACAAGAAATAACCCTCCTGACATTGGAGCTTATGAGGAATAAATTACTTGACTTTCTCCTTAAAAAACGCT
>TARA_R110001592_G_scaffold6535_1_pt1 | contig 10489 bp, 9 predicted proteins | sample TARA_R110001592 | Tara Oceans TARA_R110001592 (sample SAMEA4398387) | marine metagenome | biome: Polar Biome; feature: [SRF] surface water layer (ENVO:00010504); material: water (ENVO:00002006), including particulate matter (ENVO:01000060) such as... | depth 5 m | reverse complement strand
ATCATATTTTCACAATCATTATGACATGTTAATGGTTTAAAATCTTTTTTATTTGTCCAAATACAAGTTCTTTTCCGATATCCCCATAATGAATATTTGCAGTAATCCACAACATACATTGGTTTATCTTTCATAACATCTCTATCTTTTAAAGATGATAATGGATTTTCTAAAAACCATAATTCAGGATTAAAATAATCAATTATTTCCCAAACTTTATAAATTAATTTATCTGAATATTTCCTATTTTCTTCAATTATTTCTCGTGTGCACACAATTCCATCTTTCTTTTTTCTTCCAATCCAAGTGTTTTGAAGTTTGCTATAAAAACGGCAATCGGGACTTGCCCATATTACTTGGAAATGGTCCTTTGGATATTGTTTATAATCAAACTCTAAAATATCAACACAATGAGTTGGTTTAAACTTTTTTTCATAATCTAATGACACCACATTCCAACCTAGATTTTCACAACACTTGCCAACACTTTTGGTTCCACAGAATAGTTCAAGACAATTCATTTATATATAATATATATTTTATTTTTATTTATCATATTTTAACATTAATTTTTTATAATCAACTTCTCTTTTTTCAATATCTGAATAATCGGGAAGTTGATAACAGCATATTGGTGTAATTAACCACCAATTATCTTCTCTTTGAAGTTTATGATTATAAGCATCTAATGAATAATCACGATTATTTGTTTGAAGTAATAACTTTAATCCTTCATTTAAATTGTTGATCCATTTATCATAATAATGTTCTTTAACAATATAAGCAGTTAAACAAAAACATTTTGAAACTTTAATATAATCATCATGTTCAATAAAAGGTTTGAAATTATTTCCACCCATCATTAAAACATCAAAATCTTTATTAATTAATTTATTCACTTTTCTAATTAATAGATGTTCATTCTTAATAACAATATCATCTTCAAAAACACAAATATATGGATATCCTTTTAATTTTGCTTCTTGAACACATCTTAAATGGGATAGTGCACACCCAACAATTCCCCATTCTGTTTTTATTGCTGGAAATCGGTTTGGTGTAATTCCCAATTTAGATAATTGTTCAATAGCATTCTTGTTTCTATCTTCTCTTTCATCTAAATTAATGTAAAAGTGATTTTGAAAAACATTTGTCATCTTATATATTAAACAAAGAAAATAATTTTAAATATTTAATTCATATAAGTGAGAAATCAAATGTTCCCAATTGTGTGTTTATATAAGTGAAAATAACACAAATGGGAACATCTGATTTCTTAATTATACAAAAAAACAATTAAAAGCAATCATTGAAATAACCTTCTTGTCCATATGTTATATTTCTTGGTTGAATAACTTTTCTTAATTGTTCTGCTACTCTCTGCTCCTCCCTCTTTTTTGATAACATTTCATTCTTCTTTGCTTTTCTATCTTTTCTGATAGTTTCATATCCCATGATAGCATTTAATGTTGCTTTATCTAAATCTGCCTGTGAATAATATTTTGGTCCATTCCAATCTTGAACTTCTATTTTGTCAGTTTCCTTAAATACAACTTCCTTTTTAGGTTCTGAAATAACTGGTTCCTTTTTCTTTTTTGGTTCTAAACCAACCTCTGCTCTCAAATCATTTAATTCTTTTTGTTTCTTCATCTTTTGTAAATCTTTTAATTCTTGTTTTTCTTTTGCCTTTTCCCTTCTAACCTCCAATGCTTTTTGCCGTGCCATTGCAAGTTTTTCCTTTTGTTCATCAGTCATTGGTTTTCGTTTCTTTCTTTCTTTCTTTGGTTTAACTTCATCTTCAACCACCTTCATGATAGGTCCATCCCCATAGATATCTTCCATTGTGGATCTTGGTTTTGGTTTAATAACTTCGGGCATAACTTCTGAAACAACTTCTGAAACTGGTTCATCATCCTCGGGTTCATCAATCTCTTCTTTTAAAGGTTCAGGTTCTTCTTCAAGAAATTGTGGTAAGACATTCATATTTATAATATTATATATATTATAAATTGTTTCTAAAAATTATTAATATTTTCTATTAATTTGTATTAATTAAAAAAAGAAATTAGATTTATTCAGTTTTATCCCGAATATGAAGGCAAATAATACTTTCACCAACTAAATCATCAGCAAGGACTTCATCATCTTGGCAAACATCTAGTGCAAACTCATTCACATATAAATCCTCTGAATTATTAAGTTGAATATAAACCCTTTCCTGTGGTTCAAAATATAATCCCGTGCCATATTCTCTGCCCGATGTATCAAAACGGGGGATATGATACAATATTTTAGATGGACGACCGGTCCCAGCATTCACGGATCTGTTAGTGAAATTATTTAATCGGATAAATAATGAATTATCATTCACAAGGGTTGGTTTGGTGTCGGAAGTGTAAAAAATACCTCTTGATGTGTCAGCAGTTCCACCTGCCCAATCTAGAACGGCACGATTAGTGAAACCAAGTGTTTTATCCATATTGGCACCATCTGTATCAATATAATTGGTGTTGTCTTCTTTAAGAATTAAAATCTGTTCATAATTATCCAAAACATCTGTGGCATCTGTGAAACCATGTTGGACATATTCAGTGGTTAAATCAGATAAATCAAACATAAACCTATTATCAATTTCGGCACAATATTCTAATTCAACACCAAGATTTTCCATTCTATTATACCAATCCGATGTGCTGTCACCTCCACGGAATACTTGATTTCCCAATTTTAATTCTCTCCCTTGATATGCTGTTATATCCAACGAAGTGAATGTTCCAGTGCCATTTGTAAGCATTACCTTTGGATACATATTCCAATTTGTTTGTCTTGATGGAACCGGATAATTTCCTTTTCCTGCTTCCGTTGAACCTCCAATATAATCAGTTGAAGCAATTTGAACTTCTGCCGAGGAACCTTTCACCATATAGTAAATAGAAACTTTTTCATTATCAATTTTAAATCCAATTCTATCAATAGCAGAAGCATTTGTTGAAAGATTAATCCGACCACTTCGTGTTCCAGCACTGAATGGACTTTTGCTCCAATCTCCATAAGGTCCAACTGGATTGCTTTGTCCTCTGTAATATTGGACTTCTTGCATATGAACTTGATTATCAACATCGGGATCTTTAACACATTGATATATTTTAAGGAAATAATTTGATGTTGGTGTTATTCTTTCACATGAAACAGCATAATCATAAAACACATCACTCCGAGTTCCTGCTGGTCCAGCAGTTGAAAAATAAGATGGTTCCCCCACGGCACTGCTAATTCCGTTGTTATATCTTGCTAATCCAACCATAAAATCTTGCCCACCTGGATTTGAGGCATCGGCACCGGGTCCATATCCACCACTGGCATTTTGAAGATTAGTTAAATCAAAAAGACATCTTCCACCCATATGTGATATTGGTTTATCATATCCCCAAGCAATGTTATTAAAATTGCCATTCCTTGTGCAATCAAACTTGGTTCCTTTATTTCCAGCAATTTCTGTGATTGTCATTCCTGCTGTGGTTGTATCAAGAAACTGGAACTTATCGGCATCATTAAAAACATCAGTGGTCCCCATAGATGTGTTATATTTATATGTCATTTTAAAACCTTCAAAACCCGAACCATAAACTAGATCAGATTTAACAACAGCAGTTGAACCACCATCTCCAAACATATCAGGATGTGGAAGTCCAATTTTCATTCCTTCTGTTAATCTTCGGTTAAACTCTTCAATATTAACATAAACTTCCCGTTCACCATTTTCCAAAAAAGGTTGAGTGGCAATAGGGGAACATGTTGTTTCTTTTGGTTGCTGTGGGGGTGTGGTTAAAGAAGTCCGATTTAAATGTTCTCCAAACCAGGAATAAAACCTATCACCTTCTGATATTTCAATCTTACCATCCTTTGTAATCTTAACAGATTGAACGGCAATTTCACTATTCTTTGGGACCAAATGTGTTTGTTTAAGATTATTAACAAAACTATATGGTCGTTGATTGTTTTGAACACTTGAATTGATATTCTGACTTTTATTGCTACAAATTACCAATGACATCCTTTTATTTATAATTTATATAATAAAAAAAAAATATATTATAAATTATAAATAAAATGCCCACTTCAAAGAAAACCAAAGTTATGCAACCCGTCGGAAATAAAACCCAACTTCAATTTGTTGTTAATCATGAAGCATCAAAAAAAGCAGTTATCAAACGATCTGCTATTTTTGAGGAAACAAAGTTAAAAAATTATGAAAGCAAAAATGCTAAATATATTGCTTCTCAAAGAAAGAAAGTTAAGGGATGGAAAGAACCATCGGATGTTTAATTGTTCCCATTTGTGAGTTTATATAAGTTAATAAAATACAATTGGGAACATTATTGATTATAATTATCATCTTTATCTTTGGTTCTTCTGTATGAAACAATTTCAAGATGTGCATTAAGAAGGTCCTGATTTAATCCATATTCAATAAATGTTTTATCTCCGTCACGAACCTTCTTGGAATTAATCATATCACAACCAAATAAATGTTTATACATTTCAGCAATTAATTGTTGGACCCTATATTTATCAGTATAATCAACATCACTTTGTTTTCTGTGTGAAAATACCTTTTTATATTCTATTTGGATTGATTTAGCAAGTTCGGGAGTTAATGGTTTATCAACATTGATATATTCTCCATTATCTTCATCGGGTTTATTACAAACCAATCCTCTGATTTTATTTAATAATATCATCTTCATTTCTGTTGATGTTGTTTTCTTACAACTGAAATCCATTGATTTTTCTAACTTATCATATATTTCGTGTTCTTTCTTTGTGAAAAACTTGGAGATATGCCAATGTTCTGTTAATCTTTTTTGTTCAGTGATTAAAGATTTTTCCATATCATTTCCAATATCTTCATATGGGATATTAAGCATAGTGTTTATTTCAATTGTTTTTGGACTAAAATATTCTGTAATCTCACCCATATTATTGTTGTTTTGAATTAGTTGTTGTGAATACCAATCCATCATATCAGTTTTTATTTGTTCAGGATTACCCCACCAACAATCTGTTTCTTTTTCATAATCTGCTAATTTTTCATTTAATCTTTTTTCATATAGTTGTGTGATTACATGTTGATTGGATTTCCGATATTCTTGAATATATGGTTTATATTGTGTAACTGCTTCCATATATAATCTATCTTTTTCTTCTTTGAACTTATCCTTTGCTTTCTTTTCTCCTTTGGTTGAAGTTTGGAAAATCTGACAATGATTTTTAAATCCTCGTTCTTTTAATAATTGGATAAAATGAGCAAACTTATTAGTATTGTAACAATCAAAATTATATTTATATTTTGCTAATAGTTCCACATAATCTTCATATCTGATATCAGTTGATAATTTAAATGTGTTGGCACCATATAAATCATTATCTTTGATTTCTTCCAATACATCGTGATATGAATGATAATTATAAGATTTACAAGTTTTATCAGTGAATAAATATTTCAGTTCAATAATATTCCGACACCGACAAACTTGTTGAAGCATTCCCTTTGGTGTGATGGTTTGCTCACAATAATATGTGAAAACCTTTCGTGGCATTGTGCTATCAATACCATAAATAATCTTTGGTGAATAAATAACCTTATTCCATTTATCCAAATCAAAATGTCCCTTTGTGTCAGATGTAATTAATAGAATATCACAATCTTGTGTGGTCCCAACCGAACCACTAACAGATGCCAAAACTTCTGCCATTGTTTTGCTATCACAACAGCAAATCCATTTTGGTTCAGAATTAAGTTCTTTAATGAATTGTTCATATGAACCAATTTCAGATGCTGGAATATTGTTATTATGTTTATATTCATTTTTGATATAATAAGGTTCAACATTTCTCATTTTCATAAAGGATAAAGTGATATCATTAATATCTGCATCAGTTCCAATAACTTTATCACATTGTTTAAACATAAGTTCAAGAAGTTCAAAGATGTCCCTTCTTCTTGCTTGGATAGTGGGAAGATCCACATTCACAAGATATTCAACCATTGAATTGACTTCATCAAGATATATATTATATCCTTCAAAGTTTTCCCAACTATTCATTTTATTAATGCTATCAATATTAATAATAATATTTTTCCCTTCATAATCTTGCCATGTGTTACCAAATCCCCAACCTTCTTTTTTAATCTTATCTGTGATATCTTGATGAAAATAACATTCAATTCCTGCCTCTTTAAAAACCTTTTCTTGTTCAAGTCCTAATGATACACGGGAAACAATAGAAATAAATGGTTTTCCATCTTGAACAAAAGATTTAAATGAAGTTGTCTTTCCTGTTCCAGTATCTGATTTAATCATTAAACATTTTTTATGAGTGTATTTATTGAAAAACTTATGTCCAAGTTTCCCCTTTTCTGAACCTTCATTTGTTCCAGTATCAATAATTTCATCTGGAATAATTGTGTTTTGAATATCGGGTTTATATTTATAATAATCAAGTGTTGTTCGTGCTTTATTATATTTGCTATTTAATAATAGATTATTGAATGCTAGAATGTGTTTATGTCCACTTATTCCATCATAAAAGTGTTTTCCATATTTATTAGGATCACCAGTTTTCTTAACTCTAATCTTTGGATATTGACACCAAATATCATATCTATCAATTGATTTCATTGCTGTTGTGAAAATGAAATATCCACCATATGTATTGAAATACTTTTTGGGAAGTTTCTTAATAATATTATTTAACATATAATCTGACATTGCAACTTTATAAACAGATAAATCAATTTCTTGTTCTACATGTTCCTCAATCACATTTGTTTCGGGATTAATAACTTTAATCTTTTTTTCTTTATTAACTTTTCCTTTTCCAACTTTTTTGGCATATAGATTATCAAGACACCATTTTAACATTTCATCTGACATCTTGGCAATTGGTTTATTTTTTAGAACTTTATATTTCTTTCCGTTAACCATAGAACCTGGGGCAATAACTAAACCACCATCAGACCTCGTGTCCATAAAATGTTCATCACATTGTGTTTGTTTCAATCTTGGTTCATATTGGAAAAATATATGTTGTCCACCATTTCCTGTTTGGCACATAAATGTTTCAATATCTAAATAATCGGGGAATGCTTGAATAAATGCACTATCTTCTTTATTAAAAATCTTATCTCCTTTGGAATAAAAATCACAATCTAGAACAACAATCATATTGTTTTTTCCTGTTGGATATGCCCAATTATTCTTGGAACAATCCTCCATTCTTTCTAATGAACGACATTTCCACTTGGATTTATAATCCCCAGTATCTTGCCAATAACCATTGTGTTTTCCTTTCTTACCCCATTCCATACTGGTTGATGGGTTCTTTTCATTAACATCTAACTTGAATGATTTTAATTTAGTTGGTTCCATATATAATGAACTAATATTTTTATTTTGAGGAATTAATTTATTATCTGAAATTGTTTTTTCCATTTCTTAATTATATATATTAATTTATCTTTAAATACAAATAATATGAGATTTTAAAATGTTCCCGATTGTTGATTTATATAAGTTAATAATTTACAAATGGGAACATTTTTCTGTTCTTATAATATAATATAAATAAGATGGTTGTTATGGAGGATTTCACAATTGATCAGTTTGCTGGAAGCACAGCATTAATATTAGGGAGTTTTGCCTCCTTGTTGCTGGTGATTTGGCAGTCCCGTTGTTTATGTAAGTGTAGGATTGGATTTTCAGATGAATGTTATTGTTTTGATTGTTCTAGGGAACCAGCACCCATTGATGAAGATGATGATGAAGAAAAACAATCAAAAAATAAAGATAAAAAGAAAGATAAAAAAAAAGATATTAAATTAATTCCACCATTAGAGATGGACCGATTAAGTCATGAAGATGGACCCGAACCGGAACCGGAACCTGTAATTAATCCCTGATTAACTAGAAGGTCATATTTAACTTGATGTTTATTCATAAAAACATCTAATCTGTTTGTTCTTTTATAATAATTATAAAGTGATCGTGCATTCATAACATCCTTATTCTGAATGTATCGTTCTTTAATCTTATCTTTATTTTTCAAATGATATTCACGGGATTTAACTTGGTTTGCTTCTTTAAAACCAACCATATCTTTTTTATTTTCATAATTCATTTTCTCTCGTGCTTGTTTCTTCTTATAAGATTGAATAATTTTATTAACTTGAAGTTCATTAAATGTTGCCATTTCTTTTGTATATACTTAATAATATATATTAAAATAACTTTAAATAAAAAAAATCTATTTTCAAATTATAATCTTTTATAAGTTATATGGAAACATCCAATCTTAAAAAAACAAATAAAGAATTAATGATTGAGATTAAAACAACAACAGAAACAATTATTAAAGACATAAACATTATTAAGAGTGATGTGGAATATATCAAAAAAAAACTAGAAGAAAGAAAGGAAGAAACATTTGTCATTTTGGACTAATTAAAAATAAAATATATGTTATATATATAATGGATAAAATATCTGATGAATGCCTTAAAACTTTTCCAAATGTTTGTGTATTAGTGCCAACATATAATCGTGCCGAATGGTTGCCCTTATTAATCAATAATCTTAAAACCCAACAATATCCACATGAAAAATTAACTTGTTTAATTATGGATGATGGACAAAAACCTTTTATTGAAGATGTTGAAGAAGTGGCAAAACAAATTAAACCAATTAAATTGGGATATTATAAGATGGATACATGGATGGAGATTGGAAAGAAAAGAAATGAATTATGTAAGAAGGCAATGAAGATAATGGGAAAGAAAGGCATTGTTTGTAATATGGATGATGATGATTATTTCACACCACAATATATATTATATAGTGTTTCAATGTTAACTAAATCAAATAAGATCCAAATAGTTGGTTCTAATCAAATGCAGTTTATGTATCCTTTTAATGATTGGAAAATGTCAGGAATACAATGTGAAACTAAAAGACAGATACATGAAAGTTGTTTAACAATGAGGTTGTCCCACTGGAAAAGGATGGGTGGATATGCTATTAATTCCCAAGGGGAAGGTGCTAAATTATTTGATGGTGTAGATCAAGAAAGCATTGAATTATTAGATATAAGATATCTAATGATATGTATTGGACACAAAACAAACACAATTAAGAAAGATCAATTTTATAATGATCAAACAGAATTAAAGATGATATTTGATTTTGAACCAAGCAAATCAATAATTAAAAATGTTCTCAATTGTTGATTTATATAAGTTAATAATTTACAAATGGGAACATTAAACTTTTTTATTTAATTTTTTTTTCATATAATTATAATATTTATAATATTATAAAACAAAGATGAGTTATTGGAAAGCAGGAGATAAAATCACACTTCCCCAAACGGATGTTAAAATTAGTGCAGAGGGTCCCACCAACTTCACAGAAAATAATGTTATTGGAATATATATTCCCCCCGAAATTAAGTTCTTTTCGGGAAAAGATTGTTTATTAGAGTTTGATGTGTTACTAGATGGGGACACGGCAAACTTTCGTAATCTTCCCCTTATGTTAGATAGTCAGATTGGAGCAAATAGTTTATTTTCTATGTGCAGGGTGTATGCTGGAAATCGGGCAACATTATTGGAGGAAACTGATGAATATTCAACAATGGTTTCGGTTAAATATTCTTATGATGCTAATGACAGCAAGAGACAGGCACGGGCACTAACCGAAGGTTCGGGTGCTTGGTGCCCTGATGCCCGTGGAACACTTGGTTCCACCAAATCACTTCAAAACAATATGTTTTCTAATCCATACATGGAAACAATTAATCTTAAAAAGGATGATAACACTGCCATTGACAGCACCCCAGCATTTACTAAATGTAAGGTTCAACTTCAAGTCCATATGGGATGTTTTGCAAACAATGATAAGGCATTTCCAAATATGCTAACTGATGGTTGTTATTTGGAACTAACCTGTTCTCAAAATCGTGGGGTTTTTAGAAGTTATGATGGAAACAATCATCATCGGAAACTTGCTCTTAATCCATTATTCAAGGGTAATGGTTCAACTGGAACTGCCAAGATTAATAATAATGGTTCATTAACTGATGGTGTATTTATGACCACCACCGACAATGTCCAAATTAGTCCTGCCAATTCTCCATTTATTGTTGGGCAATCCATCGGGTTCCGTAATGCTTCAAGTGGAGATGAAGCACATTTTGACACACCAGCAGTAATTTCAAAGATTGAAAAACTTGGAACGGGTGAGGTATGTTATACAATAACAGGTGGAGCAGGATTAAGTGCCACGGCAGAGGTGGACCCAGCAGTTGCTGGTTGGCATTTAGTATCAAGAACATTAAATGATGGAGATAAAGCATCTTCGGGTGTATCTTGGAACCCATCATATGTTATTTCTGATGTTAATTTAATTGTCCGAAGAATTGATATGGGAGG
>TARA_R110001592_G_scaffold36996_1_pt1 | contig 10493 bp, 11 predicted proteins | sample TARA_R110001592 | Tara Oceans TARA_R110001592 (sample SAMEA4398387) | marine metagenome | biome: Polar Biome; feature: [SRF] surface water layer (ENVO:00010504); material: water (ENVO:00002006), including particulate matter (ENVO:01000060) such as... | depth 5 m | reverse complement strand
GCCAAGACGTGCCGGTACTGGCCTCAATAAAATAGGTGTCCATGCCTGTAGCACCCGAGCTCTCAGTAGCATCTATAGCTGCATGTGCTGGAAGCACTGCCATTATGGATGAAAAACAAATAGAGAGGGGCAAGAAAGAAGATGAATAACTAAATTTCATAATAGAGGTCCAAGTAGCGAATAAGTTTCTGCACAATGACATGCAGAAACCTTCTTGCCGTAACCTTGGCCTAGGCGATCGCCGCGATTCATAGTCTACTATATGATCAGCATATACAAGTGTAACCAAATCAAACAACTTAGAATAGCGAGAACGCCAGTTATGAACACGAAAGGCTGCTCTGTTGCTAAACGCGTTCAAATATTAATTAGCGCAGACCGAACAATCATTCGATGAGCCGTTGTTCTGAAGAGTTAGCTGCCCTGTCAAACGGTAGAGATTAACAAGCCCAACGTGTTAATTTGCTTTCGCATTTTCACTAGGCACTCGAGGGCCATTTTCCATGTTCAAAAAAATCTGTTTAAAATCATTCGTATTCATTAGTTTCATTCTGAGTGCACAATTTGCGAGCGCCGATGTCAGTGGTAGTTGGGTTTTCGCTGTCGATATTATGGGCCAGACTGGCAATGCTCAAGTCACCATGGAGCAGCAGGGCGCTACTATTACGGGTCACTACGTCGGCCAGTTGGGCACCACCGACTTTGATGGCACAGCCACTGGCGATGACTTTCAATTCGTTCTAGTCGGCGATGCGGGCTCTGTCACCTACAAAGGCACGCTGCAAGCAGACGGCACCATCAAAGGTAGCGTTGATGTAGCTAGCATGGCACAAGGTACATTCACGGCCAAAAAATCTGGCTAGTGCGTTTTGACCAGTGGGGCAGCTAGCTACTGCCCCGCTCTCTGCTTTTCTTAGACACCACAATACGACACTCCCCTCCAGCACCCCACAATCCTCTCTCATTTAGTCCAATGCTCACCCATTTGGGAATACTTCCCTTCAATAGTGGGTCCAATTGTCTATACTCCCACCAGATGAATCGTTTTAGTTAGACACTAAGAGCAAGGAGCTTAAATCAATGCCTGATTACACTCTAAGTATCAACGGCAAGTCGCTAGAAGTGACCGACGTTGATCCAGACACCCCACTGTTGTGGATACTGCGTGACGAGCTTGGCTTAGTCGGCACTAAATTTGGCTGCGGTGTTGCACAATGTGGCGCTTGTACGGTGCATTTGAACGGTAATCCAACCCGCTCATGTCAGTTTCCAGTAAGTGCAGCAGCCGGCGTGGCTGTTACAACCATCGAAGGCCTCGCTCAAGACGGCGAGTTGCATCCGGTGCAACAAGCGTGGATTGACAATGATGTGCCTCAGTGCGGCTACTGTCAGGCTGGGCAAATCATGTCGGCTACTGCGCTACTTGCCTCCAACGCAAACCCCAGCGATCAAGACATCGACAATGCGATGGCTGGCAATCTTTGCCGTTGCGGTACCTATCAGCGCGTTCGCCTCGCGATTCACGATGCAGCCTCTAAGAACTCAAGGAGGACGGGTTAATTATGAAAACATTCAATAGCACCCCTAACCCTTCTATCAGCGCATATTTCGACGAGCTCTTAGAAGAGCTCCAAGTCAATGAATCTGCCGTGCAAGCTGCACCAAAACAAATCAGTCGTCGTGGCTTCATAAAACTTACCGGCTTGCTGGGCGGCGGCCTCGCACTCGGCTTCAGCTTAAGCAGCCCGAAAACCTTAGCAAGTAGTGCAAATGGCAGTACAGAACTCAGTGCCTATGTGCAGGTTCGCACCGACGGTACTGTCGTTATCCAGGCCAAATGCCCGGAGATTGGGCAAGGCGTAAAGACTGCCCTGCCCATGATAGTAGCTGAGGAACTAGATGCCGCTTGGGAGGACGTTGAAGTCGTCCAATCGCCCATCGACGAGGCACTTTATGGTCGACAGATCGCCGGTGGTTCTCGTTCAATTCCAGAGAACTGGGACTTACTGCGTGACGCGGGTGCAAGTGTCCGTGCCATGCTGGTATCTGCGGCAGCGGCGCAATGGCAAGTGCCAGTGCAGGAGTTGCGCACCGAGAATACCAAAGTGATTCACGAGGCCAGCAATCGCTCTGCAAGCTATGGCGAATTGGCTGAAGCAGCCGCGCAATTGCCATTGCCTAGCAATGTGCAGTGGAAGAAAGTCAGTGATTTCCGTTTATTGGGTCGCCGCATTACTGGCGTAGACAACTACAAAATAGTGACCGGCCAAGCACTGTTTGGTATCGACCAAGCGCCGGCCAATTTGAGCTACGCAGTCTACGCAAAATGTCCAGCGCTAGGCGGCCGTGTCGTTAGCGCGAATCTTGAGCACATCAAATCGCTCAAGGGTGTAAAGGATGCGTTTATTCTGGAAGGCAATAATAATCCCGTCCAACTAATGCCAGGTGTGGCTATTATTGCTGATTCAACTTGGGCAGCATTTAAAGCGCGACGCGAGCTAGAGGTTGTGTGGGATGAGTCAAACGCCTCTAAAGACAGTTGGACCGATTTTGTTGCACAAGCCCAGGATCTCTCTCAACAGCCTGCAAAGGACTCTCTAGTGAGCACTGGAGATCTCCGCGCTGCTATGACCGCCACTGATGCGAAGGCAGTCGAATCTCTTTATACCCATCATTTTGTCTCTCACGCCACATTAGAGCCCCAGAACACAACGGCGTGGATGCGCCCTGATGGCGTACTTGAAATGTGGTCGCCGACACAAACCCCGATCCGAGGTATTGATGGCGTGGTGACTGCTTTGGGCATTGAGAAGCGCAACATACTCCTACATCAAGTGCGCGCAGGGGGTGGATTTGGTCGTCGCTTGACTAATGATGCGCTCACTGAAGCGGCCGCGATTGCTCAGCGTGTGGACGGACCGGTCAAACTGCAATGGAGTCGCGAAGATGATACTCGTCACGACTTCCTGCGCGTTGGCGGCTTTCATCAGATGAAGGGGGCAGTGGATGCACGCGGTAAGCTCTTGGCTTACGCGGATCATCTAATCTCATTCACGGAGAACGGCACTAGCGCTGTGGCAGGCGGCAACTTGCGCATGACCGGTTTCCCAGAGCAAGCATGTGCTAACGCGGAAATGGGCGAAACGCTTCTCAATTTGAAAGTGCCATGCGGGGCGTGGCGAGCGCCAGGTTCCAACACCATAGCATTTGCCCAACAAAGCTTCCTTGGCGAACTGGCCGCGGCGGCAGATCGCGACCAACTTGAGTTTCTTCTAGAATCATTGGAAGCACTCCCTGAGCCTCAGAATCTTGGCCGCACCGGCTTTAACAAGCACCGCGCGATTGCGACGGTGAAACATGCTGCTGAGAAAGCGGGCTGGGGCAAGCTGTTGCCAGCAGGGCGAGGCATAGGCGTCGCCTTTATGTACAGCCACTTCGGCCATGTTGCAGAAGTGGCTGAAGTCAGTGTTGATGATGATCGCAAGATCACGGTTCATCAAGTCACTGTGGCTGCCGACGTGGGACCAATCGTCAACATGAGCACCGCAGAGAACTTGATGGAAGGCGCTGTTATCGATGCGCTTAGCACCATGATAGGCCAGTCTATTACCTTCGAGAACGGTCGTGTGGAACAGAGTAACTTCCATGAGTACCCGATGTTGCGCATTAATAAAGCGCCTACCATCGCGGTGCATTTTCTACAAAGCGACAACCACCCAACAGGCCTTGGCGAACCAGGTGTTCCGCCTTTGGCCCCAGCGGTGGGCAATGCAATTTTTGCAGCCAGTGGAATTCGGCCCCGAACTCTGCCACTGAGCAAAGAAGGCTTTACTATTTAAACCCCCTTAAGAACTGGCCAGCCCTCGCGAGAAGGCTGGCCATTCTTACACTTGAGATGCCACCACGCCTCAGGCACCCCGACCACCTTCCCTAGCAGACTCGTTGTTGCGTGGGTCAGGCTTCGTCAAACAACCCGATCTTTGGTGGGACGTTCGAGCGGACGCAGCGCTCGGGAGTATTTCGTCTTTTTCTTCCTCAAGTGTTCCAGAATCCGACGGATCACCGCCCGGCGGTGTTATTGCTTTATTAATTGGCATCATCAAAGTAAAGTGAACGTGCAATAGTGCTTTTTCCGAAAATCTGAAAAAGATTGCCCATCCTATTAGAGGTCTTGAGTATTTATGAAAAATCTCAACGAAAGACTCCTACTCAGCGTTTTAGCATTAATGGCTACTCAACTGTACTCGTGTACAGGACTGAACACTGCGAACCTCGATACCAAACCAGTTCCAGTTGCCACTGCCTTTTTTCATGATGAACTATTTTCCAGCTCGGACACTATCGTTATAGAGCCAATGCCCCTTCTCGACCTTCCCGATAATTATAAACAAGAGCTGGACAAATTAGTTTTACCCCTAGAAACGGAGTATGAACGTTATCGTGCACTGCGTGAGTGGGTGTTTAGTAATTTTGAGGATTACGAATTTGATTCCACCGAGACATATTCTTTAGGTGAATTGAACACAAATCGGAAAATCAACTGCTTGTCGTTCTCCGCTATGTTCGTTGCAGCGGCACGCTATTCCAATATTCCAGCCAAATTTCAATTGGTGTTTGCACCACCCTATTGGGACTCAGAAAATGGCACTTGGATTAATAACCAACATATTGATGTTACTGGTTTAGTGCAAAGAAGATCAGTAGAAGACTCATCCTTTGTAAAAATTCAACCGTTTACATACAGGTACTTCTCAAAAAGCAAAGATCCAAGCAAGAGTGATAGTAAAATCAGTTTGAGAAGCTACCGCTATGTAGTAGATATCAATCCTGCAATCGTCAGTATTCCACTTGAACGACAATTTATAGACGACCGACAGGTCCTGTCGCTTTTTTACAATAATAAAAGCATTGAGTATTTGCTAGACAAAGACATTGCAACGTCCTACGCCTATACAAAGGAAGCTTTGCTTACTGATCCAACTTCGTCTGCCTCTTGGAACAACTTAGGAGTGATATATTCACGAATTGAGCAACTCGATTTCGCTAGAGATGCGTTTCAAATGGCAATAAAGATGGATGACAACGCCTACTCTGCGAGAAGCAATCTTGCCAATGTGTATCAAAGACAAGGTGAGTTTGAGCAAGCCAGCGCAATGGCAGCGAGTGTTGAACATTTTCGCAAAGATAACCCCTATTACCACCAAGCTCTTGCGGAAACTAGATTAAACGAGGGGGACTTTGACCAAGCCATCGCCCATCTAGAAGAAGCAGTTTCACGCAAGCACAATGAACCTTATTTCTATCATGAACTTGCGATTGCCTACCAAAAGCTAGGCAATAACTCTGAGGTTATAGAGAATCTTATAAAAGCCAGACGCCACTCCCGAGGAACCGAAAGAGCACGATTTTCTGGCAAACTAAGAGCGTTGCAGGATCTCGTCGAAGCAAGGCAAGGCGATATTCAGTAGCTCAATTGAAAGTACACTGACCCTATTTAATCTAGACTAGATGCACATTGATCCCATTAATTGCTGTGAGGCATCAAACAATGGAACCAATCAAGGGAATTCTATTTGATCTAGACGGTGTATTTTACATCGGCGACAAGGTGATTGAAGGAGCACAAAGCACCCTCGCCTGGTGCCGACAACGCAATATTCCTTGCCGGTTTATCACTAACACCTCCACGAAAACCACCCGCGCAGTTGCGAGCAAGTTACAAGCACTTGGGCTGCAGGTGACTGTTGCTGATATCTTCAGCGCGGTAAACGCGACCGTCGATTTTCTTTCCCAACAAGGCGCACCGTCAGTACATCTTCTGATTCGGGACTCCGCCAAGGTTGAGTTCGAACAATTCGAGCAGGAGACAAGCAATCCCGACTATGTCGTCGTTGGTGACATTGGCGCAGCTTGGGACTATGCCTTATTAAACAGAGTGTTTCGGGAACTGATGGCTGGCTCGCAGCTAATTGCCATGCACAAGAACAAATATTTTCAAACCGAGCAAGGCTTGCAAATGGACATCGGTGCCTTTGTGGTCGGCTTGGAATTTTTAACCGGCAACCCAGCTATTGTAATTGGCAAACCTAGCGCTAGCTTCTTTCAACTAGCCACCGACGCACTTGGCTTGAGACCAGAACAAGTCGTGATAGTCGGCGACGACATTGAGAACGATATAGGCGGCGGTCAGATCAACGGCCTGAAGGGCGTCTTAGTGCGCACTGGCAAGTACAGGGAAGAAGTGGCAAATGCATCATCAGTAATACCTGATGGCATCATAGACTCAATTGCTGAGTTGCCAACATGGCTAGAATCTCGGCGTGAGTGACTAATGGGAGCTTGCGACCTTACACCAAAAGCCGCAAAGCAAAAAGTGTCGCCATGCAACAACTTGTTATGTTCTAAATCATTGCTTGAGCTGAACTACCCTGCACTTGACCATACTAATAAGCAACTCTTTGGGCAAAGGCTTATTCAATGGAAATTGAATAGAACCCTTCGCATACTTAAAACCCGACAACTGGTCTTTAAACTGTTCTATAACATCAGGATGAGGATAGAAGCCAACATGCTTCTTATAAGCTGCGATCATTATCTGCTGCTCTCTTTTTCCGCCCTCGACTAAAGCAAACGCCGGTATATTGTAGTTTAAGAGTTCACGAACGTAAGGAGAGTTTTCCCAGATCATTGTGCGTAATTCTTCAAGTGCTTTTTGAGCATCAACCGATTGCGTAGAAATATAATGATCTACTTCCCCAGATTTAAGATCACTGTTACTCATGCTCTCTTAGTCTCCCGATTGCTGTGGACACATAAAATCTCTCTTAGGCGCACCATTTTCAGGTGTCATTCTGAAGGCTCTTGATAGAGGCTATAGTAGTTGGAACGTAACCCGTTGCAATTGAACATTCACTCCGTAAACAGATGATTCGAATTTGAATTCTTTAACATATTCAATGGCATATACATCCAATTCACTATTTCCAGAAGACGATTTGATACTCGCATTTTGTACGTTACCATCTTTATCAATACTAATTTCTACAACCAAAGATGCTTCTGAATCAAGGTATCGAACTTCCTCCGGATATATTAACGGCGGGATGTAAATCGGTACTCTATAACCAGCGTCCCGATACATTTGCTGCGTATTGTAGTCAACAGTTACTGCTTGGTTAGTATGAACGCAGTTTATTTCCACACACGCAAACTTAGAAGTAGCACATGATGCCAATACGCTAAATATCAAAATCAATATTACTAAACGCATACTTACCTCTAACGCCTCACTTAATGGAGCGACGGCGAAGTCGGCGTCCCAAGCAGGACGACGTCATTAAAGTGTTTGTTATGCAGCAGCATTTTTGACGACATGTGTTTTTGACAGTGTGTCCCAACTTGAAACCCCATCCTTTGATACTTTGCGCATTGAAACTGCGGCAGTTATCAATAGGAGTAATGGTATTCCTAAACACAGGCCACGAACCCAGAGAAGAAATGATCTTTTGTAAGCTTGACCCCATGAAATGGGACAATCTGTAGTTGATATAACTTTTATTCCAAGTAAAAACTTGCCGGGAGTTTTTCCCCATAGCTTGGTGAAGATCGGATCTATTAACGTCATCCCTAAAAAGGAGAGTAATACATTAAATAATTGGTTACTTGCTAGCTCATCCGAAATACTGAAAAGTAGTGCCCAGAGGAAAACAAGAATAAAACCACCAATAAAACCTAAAATCATTGCATCTAACCAGCGTGCGATTATTCGCCTATTTGCGGTAGCGAGAGTAGGGCTAATTTCGTTTGGTATTGTTTCTGTTATTATTTCCATGCGTTGCTCCTTTGTTATTTTTTAGTCTTCACTGAACTTCATATAGCTACATAACGCTCGCCTCAATTGGGTGCTTGCAAGTCACTTTGAAGGCCTTTTTTACATAGCACCTCGCATATTTCGCTCTTCTATTCGGGCACAGAAACAGATCGGGCAATTTCTGATACGGCTGACAGCACTTCGTCGATTTCCGCTATCTCACCGAAAGCGACAAGGCGTACGTAAATGCCATTAGCAGGGACTCTCAGATACTGTACTATTTTTCGACCTTCGGATACTGCCTCTAAATAGTTCGCGGCTCCGCCACCAAAATTCACTTCCTCTGAGCTTGCAATTTCAGCTTCTTCAAATCCCTGTGTTTCGCGCAACAGCTGCTGCGCCACTAGCTTTACGTCAGACGCAGGCACGGCGGCAAGAGCTCTAACGATAATCACAACCGGCATAAGGCCTGTAGGATCGATCCCCTCGAAGGAGGTTAGGAGAACACTGGACCCACCAAGTACGTCACCTATACGAAACGGCGCGGCACTCGCGAATGAAAAGGGGAGCTGTTCTACTTCCTCGCTAAGGGTAGGAGCAGACGACAGTGTTACGGATGCAAGGGATCTTTCGATAGTCGATATAGTTATTGTCTCAGCATCAAAAATATTGAAGGAGATTAGCACTGCCGTGTCGCCCCGGAAAAGGGCCATGTACTTTTCAACACTCCCACCGGGAATCGGCTGGCTACCCATCAATATAGGGACGATCTGTCCTCCAACAGCAATAGTACCGGATCTTTCAATAGAAACACCTTGTTGCGCAAACCCTGCCTTTGCCACGTCAAGATCTGAAAATATCAGAGCGAGCTCTTCGTATGCTTCAACGGGCAACTCGATTACGGTGATGCTCGAACCGTCTTCCAAATTCTGCAAGCCGGAAAATCCGGTGGCCACTGAAAATCCGTCTGGTGCGTCCAATGAAACGCTAGTTCCGGGAATGGAGAATTCGTCTGCAAACGATGCAACGGCAACAAGCAGGGTGATCAGGAAACTGAACGACACGATCATGGATGGAGAATTATTAGTTTTTCTTGAGTGCATTTCGATATCCTATGTACGGAGATAGTATCTATTTACCGTTTCCGAGAATCTGATTCCATTGCGGTGCGACCACTCTTGCCGTGCTAAATAAAACCTCTATAACCGGCAGCCGTTAGTCTATCCGGCGAAGAAAGCGCGTTGTTAATTGACTTGTTAAGCATCACTGTAAATCCGATTCTATAGACCCATCCTGCCCGTAGGGAGCGAATTTGATGTAATTGTTATGCCCCACGCTCAATACAGAGTCGACCTCTGACGTACTGGAAGCTCGTGATCGTAGCTGTCACCGTCGATCTCCCCTTTTGAAAGTTCAGCCAACATCTGACCAGCAGTTGGAACTTGACGCGCGCTGCTATTCCCAGCCCAAAGCTCAGACCGCAGTAATGCTCTGGCACATTGGAAAAAAACGCTCTCAATAGAAATTACCACAACACATTTGGGCAAGTTCCCAGCAATAGTAAAGGATTCCAGTAATGCTGGATCCACGGAGATACGCGCTACGCCATTGACGCGAACCGTCTCATTTATGCCGGGGATAAAGAACAACAAGGAAATCTTCGGGTCAGCAATGAGATTTCGCAGTCCATCTATTCTGTTGTTACCCCGACGTTCAGGCATGAGGATTGTTTTATTATCTCGAACTCGCACCAAAGGAGCAGGGTCACCTCTAGGAGATGTGTCCAGCCCTCCTGGGCCAGAAGTAGCTACCACTGCGAAGGGAGATGATTCGATCCATCGCTGATATACAGGATGCAAAACGTCCGTTTCTTTCCGGATTGAAGCGCCCCCCGCAGAACCAAACAGTGAAGCTAACTCGTCTTCATCTCGAACATAGTGACTCAATTCATTTCCCCCGGAGGTGATGCATAGCTTGTCGTATAACGCCGATTTTACCGGCTTGTACGGTGTAACGCTTTGTTAGTGCGCCGCTTTTGTGGCAAATTCACCGCTACGTCACTACTAATAGCTCCATTTGCAGCTAATCCGAGTAGACGACGAAACTTTGGACATTCCATATGGCTCGGCGCAGAACAAACGGCCGCATGCCGAAGACCATCACGCATTGCTATCAACTGTTGAATGGACCGATCAAGTTCATCTGCCTTACTCAGCAGTAACTCTCTATCAATTTCTGGGTTTCCTTTGTCCCCTAACATGTAGGCGATTTCATTCAGCGAAAATCCCACGGCACGCCCCAGTGCAATTAGTGCCAGCTTCTCTAATATATCGACGCTGAAAACTCGGCGTAATCCTTGTCTACCAACGGAGCTGATGAGTCCTTTCTCTTCGTAGTAGCGCAACGTCGATGCCGGCATACCAGAACGTTTGGCTACTTCAGAAATATCCATAATCACCCCTTGACCTCAAGTCGACTTGAAGTTGTAAGCTAGCACCAGTTCGAAACACAAACAAGCAAAGGAAAGAGTTATGAACAAACTGCTACTCATCGTATTAATTGGCATTGGAGCTACTGCCGTGATGGACTTGTGGGGAGTAGTGCGCAAGCCTCTATTAAAAATCCCTCCCCCAAATTATGGAATGGTGGGCCGCTGGATAACTTATATGGCTCACGGGCAATT
>TARA_R110001592_G_scaffold51696_2_pt1 | contig 10498 bp, 9 predicted proteins | sample TARA_R110001592 | Tara Oceans TARA_R110001592 (sample SAMEA4398387) | marine metagenome | biome: Polar Biome; feature: [SRF] surface water layer (ENVO:00010504); material: water (ENVO:00002006), including particulate matter (ENVO:01000060) such as... | depth 5 m | reverse complement strand
TAGGTAAACTTCCTACACCTAAAATTCAAGGTGAGACACACAAGCCTAGAGATAAGTCTATAGGTTTACCAACACCTGAAAAGCCAGCGAAAGAAAAAGCACTTCAAGTTCCAGGTGATGAACATAAACCTAGAGATAAAGCATCAAGTTTAGAAGGACAAGCTCACGTACCAAAAGATAAAGCTTTTAGTAAAAAAGGTCCTGATTATACTACGGCAGAAATAACTCCATTGGGGAGTACACCAGAAAAATCAACACACGAACTTGGTCAGTTAGCACTAACACCAGAAAAATCAGTTCATGAAGTATCACCTCTAGGTGGAACACCAGAAAAATCAACAGCACAGTTAGGTGAGCTCGCAGAAACACCAGAAAAATCAACAGCTGACATTACAAATATGCCTAGCCCTGCAAGCAAAGATGGGTATACACCTAACTCAGCTTGGAATCAACCTATAGAATTCACAACAGCTGAATTAAAAATACATCAAGATCAAGCAAACAAAGATAAGAAGGCTTGGGAAGGAGTTGCTGGTGATGGAACTAATTGGCAGCATTTGAATAATCTAGAAACAAGATTTATAGAAGCTTCAGATCCTGAATTCAAATTTAGCACTATGACGCCAGCTGGTGGTACAACATATCAAACTCTTACGAGACTGGGGTATAACACAGCATTCGAAATGAAAAGCAACGATGGTTCTAACTGGTCAGTTGGAGCAGGCAACGGTGAGATGGTACCTGAAAGCACACTTTCTCTAAAAAAAGGTGAGAAGATACAAGATGTTGATGAGTATTACAAGAAGATAGGAAACCACAAACAGAATCAATTTGTTAGTTTGAGAGACGAAGCTCAAAGAAATAATCCTAGAGCTCCTTTATGGTTAAAAGCTCCCCTTGTACAGAGAGGTATACAAAAAGGCCCTGGAAATGACAATCCAAAAGGTATATTAGAAATGATAAACGTATTAACAGCTCCTGTTATAGATCTAGTAAGAGTTTCAAAATATCTTGTAAGTCCTGATGGACTTTTGTTTATGATAAAGCAACAAGGTCTTCAGATGTGTAATCCTAAATCTGAATTTGGGAAATCTTTACATGCAAATCGTATATTCAATCCACTTGCATTTGCTCTTCAAGTTCCTGCAAACATATTAGGTATACACTTTGATAGACACAACTTAGGTCCATTAAATGAGAAATTTAATATAGAATATGATGAGTTAAAAGACAGACCATTATATGCTGGTAATAGACTTGAAAATCTTATAGATGAAATGGGCGTAGGTATAAACTATTCAGGGTACGTACCAGGTGGTGAGATAAAATCACTATCAGGTATTATGGGGCCTAATTCTTTATTCGGTATAATAGGAGGAACCAATATTCATAGCAGCAAGGCAGGAGCAGGAGGTGTAGGTATTGAAACATCAAACTATAATCCTGAAATACCTTATGCTAAAACGTATGCACAGCCATCATCAGATGTAAAGTCAGGTGAAAGCGACCCTAATTTCCAAGTAGCAATAGGATCAGATGGTAGAGAAGACTACGATGCAGATCTTGAAAAGAAAATTGCAAAGCTTGCCGATCCTGAAACACTTCCTTCACCAGCAGCATTTGGCTTCCCTGCAAGCGAAGGCGTTGTAGATCCTAAAGAAGAAATTGTCGGTAGCTTTAAGGTACATGACTATGAAACACTAAAAAAATTCAGATCACAACCAAAGCAGTTCTTAGACTTTAGAGATACTGATGGACTAAAATATGAAAAAAACATAATAGAAAGATTAAAGCTTACTGATTATGGTAAAGTATCTAACGAGTCTGCAGCAGCTCAAGATTTGTTTGGAGATGATCCTGACAATGACAATGATTTTGTAAAATTCATGCTTTCATCTGATTCACCTGATTTAAAAGTTAGAGCAAGAGCTTATAATCTAGAAGTAACTGACAAGCTTACGCCTTCATACACTAGCGTTGGATATTCAGGAAATCCTGCAGAATCACATATATTTGATAAGATAGGTAGGTCATTTACTTGCAAGTTCACCGTACCTTCCTTCTCTTCTCAAGAACTTAAAAGAAATTATTTAAGATTAAACAATCTTATGAGATTAGTATCTCCAAAAATAGTTTCAAAATATGCAAGTGGTAATATATTAAACATAACAGTCGGCCATCTTTGGATAGATAGACCTGTGATAATAGATGGATTCACTCATACATATAACAATGACCAATGGGATATAGCGTTTGGTGAAGGTAACAGAACAAGTGGATTTGAACTACCTATGCACTATGATGTTGAGCTAAGCGGTAAGTTCCTTGATAATCACGACGGGTCAATCTGGAATTCAGAAGGTGAATTCTTTGATAAGAAAATTTGGGCAGACATAAGCGGAGAATAATTATGAGAAGACATCAAGATTGGAATAAGCAAAAATTTACTACAGCTCATAATGGAAACAGAAAGCTGGTATACAAGACAAACATATTTCCAAAAATCGATAGACATGAGACAGATATTTATATACATGTAAGAGATGGTGACCGAATTGACAATCTAGCATATCATTATTATAGAGATGTTACATTGTGGTGGGTAATTGCTCAAGCGAACCATATCGGTAAAGGGACTATGTTTATTAAGGCAGCGCAGCAGATTAGAATACCACACGTAGATAGAGTATTTGAGGTGTTAAACGAGTTATATGAAACACAAAAATTGAGGTTATAAGTTATGGCAGGAAACAGATGGTTTGAAGGAACTTTAATAGACAGCAAGGTGTTAAAATACTTGACTACTAGAAAAACATCTAAGCAGTCTTCAGTATGGAGACATGAAAAACGCCCTTGGATGAGATTGGTGTCAAATGCAAGACTAGGCGGTAAAGAAATAATGACAATAGATAACCATTCAGGGTTTTGGAATCGTGGTGGTATGTACGAAGAAGATTCAGGTAGAATAACTGCAAGACCAACAATTGAAAAAATGTCTATAGCTACGACAGGAACTGCTGGTACAATGAGAAAAGCTGAAGTATCTTTTAAGATATATTCATATACTCAGCTTAAGCAAGCTCAGTTAGCATTTTTCATTCCAGGTATATCTGTTGTTGCACTATGGGGATGGACACATAAACAAGATGGTGGCCCTGTAAATACAAAATTAAGCCTGACAGGTCAGAAATCAATGACAGGTATATATAAAAAATTAAATGAATGGGTAGATGGCAATGATGGATGCTCTGATGGCTTGTGTGGTTTAGTATCAGACTTTGAATGGAGTAAGTCAACTTCAGGAGGTGCTGATACAAAAGGCTTTGATTGCAAAATAACATTGGAATCTCCAGCAAAAGGATTTTTAGAACAACCAGCCGATCCACCTGCAGGTAAAAAATGTGGTTGTGCAGAAGGTAGTGAAGACGAAGACTCTAGAGAGACTGGAGGAGGCTGGGTTAAACAGGCACTAAAAGATCAAGCAGAATCTGAGATGGGGAATATGGATCCGGGAACATTATGGAAAAGTGGAAATGTTGTTATGGGAACATCAGTAAGCTTTGATTCTGATTATCAAGGAGATGACGACTAATGGCATGGTTTCCAACATGGTCCTCTGTTAAAACATGGGTAATAGAAAAGATCCATGAAATAGTAGACGCAGCAATTTCAGCTCTGGATTGGATCGAAGATATGATCACGGAGATGATCGCGAAGGCAATGGCATGGCTAGGCGTTCCATCACAGAATTTCTATGTGACATGGGATTGGTTTGAAACTATATGCGTGACAGACGGACTATCATCAATAGGCGAAAATTACGATGCCGGTGCTCTTGAATCATCAACAGGTCACTTACAAGCAGACGATAGATTTTCAAAAAATATATGGAGGTTAGATAGCTCATACGTAAAGCTAGGAAGACCAAAAGACAATTTCTGCTCTACAAACCCATGGGTATGTTTACTGCCTAACATGTACCACTGGCAAATTGCAGGTGTTGTTGCTGGTGAAACAAACTCATTTTTTGACACAGACATTAAAGGTGCAGAAGGTTTAGAAGATCTTCCTAAATGGGATGGCAATATCAAAGATATATTATTGAATACACGATATATATGGGACTGCTATGTTGACTCAGATACTATAAACGACTTTATAATGAAAGTTGCTGAAGGAGTTAATGATGCATGTGGTGGATATTGGGATCTTAAATTAGTTGAAGATCCTTATGACCCATCAAGGCTAATGATTGTAGATCTAAAAGCAGTAACTAAAAATGATGCAGATGTTCCTGTTCTAGATCTAGGAGGACAACAATCTATAGCTAGAAGCTGGGGTACATCAACTGACTTACCTGATAACATCAAGCACTCGATCATGATGGGAACTAATGCTACAGATGATAAAGTTCAAAATACAAACGAACCGACAAAAGTATGGAAGATATACGGTCAAGGCGTTACGGATGTGATATATGAAGGTGTACACCCTGACAAGAATTGTAATGCAGATACTAAAGCTAAAGAGAATACTGATTGCTCATCTGCGGAAGGCGAAAAAGCAGATCTGCTGCAAGATTTTAAGACAGCATGTATGGATTTACTTGATAATGTAGGAGACGAAGAAATAGATTCTACAAAAACTTCAATGCGAGCATATTGGTCAGAACGTGAATCAGCAACGCGAGATGAAAAGCAAGTGGTAATACCTATAGGATTTAATTGTATATTGGATGGAATTGGTTCGATGAAATGGGGTATGGGTTTTTCTGTAAAGCAGATTAACGAAGCATTTTTGCTACCAACTGGCCACAGATTTATGGTCACTGATGTAGCTCAAGAAATAACTCAAGGAGATTGGACAACATCAATCGACACTTCATTGGTTCTACCTCAAACTCAAACTACAGCAGAGTTTAACGACAATCTTAATCCAAAATCTAAAACACCTAAGAATGCAGAAGACAATCCTACAAACGTTCAGGTTAGAGAGGAAGACAACATAGAGATCATCGAGCCTGAAAATCCTGAAAATCCAGAATTAACATTTAAAGTTCCTACACCTGGCGGATGGGTAGTAAGAAGTGATTCAGGAGGTGACGGTAGATGGCTAGCTCCAAGAGGTAGTAGACAACACAAAGGTGTAGATTTAGTATCTATGCCAGGTGACCAAATTATGGCACCAATGGACGGTAAAGTAAAAGCAACAGCTGCAAAAGCAGGCGGTATGCCAGGTGTAAAAGTTGAAGGTTCAGGTGAATGGTCAGGGTACACTGCATATATGTTCTATGCTAAACCTAATGCTGGTATGGTTGGAAAGAAAGTTACCAAAGGAGATGTTATCGCAACGCAAGGAGATCTTTCTCAGGACTATCCAGAAAATGTAGGAGATCACTTACACGTTTCAATTAGAAAAGGTAGTGAAAAACTTGACCCAACCATGGGAAGTGGTGATATTGTATGGGAGGCTTAACAGATGAAAGTATATAAAGACAGACACTTAACTTACACATTCGATATAAGTAGTAAGTACGTATTCAAAAAAGGCCCTAGAGCTGGAGAGCTTTACAATGGCCCTATAATTGCATATCGAGGCAAGAAGTTTGCTGGTGAGAAAATGTCAGCAGACATTGAAAGAAAGTGGGAACTTATGAGGCGAGGCCCTGCAGGTGAAGGTATGGAGAAAGAAGTGACAGCAAGAGTTTTAGTTTACGATAAGTTAAAAATAAAGTACGCAAAGAAATTTAAGTTTCCAAAATCATATACACACTTCTTATCAGAAAAAGAAATTAAAGCAGGCAAGTATTCTAGATATTTCATCACATATAAAGAAGAAACTACAGAAATAAGTAAATCAGACCATAAGTATTACAAGAAAAATAGCACTGCATATCACAAAGGCGTAGATATAGCTGAAGTAAAAATGCAGCTAGATATAATGGCAACTGATATAAATCAAGCTTCAATAAATGCAGTTGCAAACTTAGGCATGCCAAAGATACTACAGATAATGTCAGCACACGACTACATGGAAACACAAGAGTTTTTATATTCTCCAGGAGGTCAACTGGAATTTGAAGATGGTGCAGAATTCATAGGTCAGTACCACGTGCATCCTGAAGGTGGCCCGATGGAAGGTCCTACTCATTCTTCTAGACCACACGAAAAACTTTATTGGTCAGCAAAGCAAAACTATCGACCTAAAGGCCTGGTATAATTTTTTTATATCAAAAAGTTTTGTTATATTGATCTTATGTTAAGTGAAATCAAACAACACCTCAAGATAAAGTATTATCTAAAAAACAATAAAGCTCTCGATGAAAGCTTAGTAGAGCCTGTGATAAACAGATTCTATAAAAGGTTATATGGCGATAGATATAACATCTATGACATTATTCCAAAGAACAAGATGTCTGAAGAAGAAGATGGTATACGCTCTCTCTCGCATGGATTAGAAGGAGTATCTGAGACTTCAATTCAAGAGTACGATAACAATATAGTACAAACCTTTTCAAAAATTGAAACAAATGGTTTATATACTAAAGATGGATACGAATATACAAAATACAATGTATATACAACGACAGGTAGACCTTCAAATTCAAACAAAGGCATAAACTATGCAGCACTTAACAAAGATGATGGCACAAGAGAAAAGTATATTAGCAGATTTGAAAATGGTAAGCTTATAGAGTTTGATTACGACGCATATCATTTGCGGTTAATAGCAAACTTAATTGGAATAGACCAACCACCTGGAAGCTTTCATAGATATTTAGGCAAGCTATATTTTGATTCAGACTCACTGACGCCAGAGCAATATGGAGAATCGAAAAAAATAAGTTTTCAAATCTTATATGGCGGTATACCAAAGGAATTTCGAAGGATAGATTATTTCAACAAAACAGCGCTTTATATTTCTGAACTTTGGGATATTTATAATAGTAAAGGTTATATTGAAACACCTATCTTAAAAAGAAAGTTATATAAGAAGAATTTGGATAATATGAATCCTCAAAAATTATTTAATTATTACATACAAGCTTATGAAACAGAAATGAATTCTAAAGCCTTGATCAATATATTAAATCTTTTAGAAGATTATTCAAGTAAAATGGTATTATATATTTATGATGCATTTTTATTTGACATTGACCCTAATGAGAAATCTCTCATAAGAAAGATCCAGAAACTAATGGTATTCCCTTCGAAAGCTAAGGTAGGTAGAGACTATCACAATATGAGGTCTTTGGACCTCTAATCTGATATTTATATAATAACGAGGAGTATTATGAATTTTAATTATTTAGTTAAAGATTGGGCATGGCGCGTTAACGACGGAATGCCTGACCCTAAGAACAGAAAGCATCTTCAGTTGTTAGAAGATGTACTACGAGCTAACAAGTATTCAGAAGAATTTATAACTTCGTACATCGACAGCATATTAGAAGCTAACTTGGCTGGAAGAACTACAAATTACAAGCAGCCAACAGGAGCATTTTATAAGTATGTTGAAATGAATCCTAAAAATGATCAACCTTTTAAGGCTGAGAAGAACTCTAAGCTATTAGACCCTAATACTAGCGCAAAGCTTATTGATATAAAAAAAGGCGAAGCATTTACTATCTTAACAAAAACTGAAAAAGAACTTGTTAAGATTGGTAGATCATATCACTGTAAGATAAACTATAAAGGTAAAACATACTTGATAGCTACCAGCGCAATACTAAAACCTACAGGGAAACAGGTAGATTTTATAAAGGCTGACTTAACACAAAAAGTTAGAGGTGGTGTATTTCGAGATTTTAAGCCAGGTATTGTTCATGAAAAAAACATTGTAATGTTATTCATAAACGGCTCAGGTGGAAATTGGGAATTTGAACATAAGGGGAAAGAATATAAAGTTGAAGAGCTAGGTGACCCTGCATGGAAAGGTAGAGGTATGCCTAAAACTGATGTTTACGTAAGATTAGACAAACCTATATCACCATTTGGTACAGAATTGAAAATAAGTCTAAAACAAGACAACGCTGTATTTATTGACAGTTGGATGTTACCACAAAGATTTGAGGCGTTAGCAGGGAAAAGCGGTGCTAAAAAAATAATCATCGACATGCTAAAGAGAATACAGTCAGGTGACGTCGGTGTAAGAAGCCCGTTTATGTATTGGTTTGTAAAAGACAGATCATACAATGGACCTGAGCTTTCGACTAAAGCAAAATATGAAGCAGGATCTGGAGAGAAGAAGTTTGGTAAATCATCACCAGCTGCCTCTAACTGCTTTTTCAAAGGAGGTGTACCTAAAGATATTACAACACTGATATCAAATCTGAAACCTATCGGTGCAGCAATAAAAACTGCAGGGTATGCTACAAGAGGATACGGAGCTGATGGTAATGGTGCTTGTTATAAAAAGAACGACAAAACAGGTGAATGGGACGTATCACCAAAATGGAAATCATACTTCGGGATAAAATAATGAGAACTCAACTACTGTGTACTTTCACAAAGTCTAAATTACTTACAAGATGCGTCGACAAGATTATAGAAACATATGATGTTCTTTATAATAAAATCTTTGTATTGAACAACGAGCAGAACAAGACTGAATTCATGTGCACATACAATATAGATTCATCAAAAGATATACAGATTCTCCCAGACACAATTTCTCTACATAGAAAAAAGCAAACAAACACATTATATACTATCAACGCATTAAATGAATGTATTAAAACTTGCAACAACGGAGTGCTTGATACTTCTTTTCAACTTAACTGGGATAACTATAGAAATTCTATATTAGTAACAGGGGATGAAGGTTTGCGTAGAATTGATACTTCAATTAAAGAAGTAGTACATATAAAGATTAAACGATAATTGTTAATAACTTTATAAAAAAAACCTATATAAATTTCCATATCTCGGAAAGATTTGTTATATTTATATATAATTAAAAATTACTTAATAACAAAAGCACAATAACGAATGAAACAATTGACACTAGCGATAGTATTATTCTTCGCAGGCCAGACACTCATCTGGATACAAACAAACGGCCAGTTTCTCTGGAAGTGGTTTGACAGAAATCCCTTACTTTTATCTATATCATTTGGAACAATAATTTCTTATATGTTCATACTTGCAACAAAGCATGTTGTAGGTCACTTTGATGGCCTATTGTGGCCAGGTAGATTTATAGGCTTCGGTACAGGTATGATATCGTTTGTGTTGTTAACTTGGTTCTTTATGGGCGAAGGTATAACAACAAAGACTGCAATATCACTTGTATTAGCAACTACACTGGTTTGTATACAAATACTATGGAAATAATTTCTCTATGTCAATTAAATTTATTATATTATAGAATATGGCAAAACAACTAGGATACGCATGTATTAACATGCACTTACGCAAACAAAATATATATACAGGTAGGTCAATGATACGCCGCACATTCGATGCAAAAGGTCTAGACTATGTATCTGAATTATGTATAGCAAACACCAAAGATCTTATTAAGATTATACAATGGAACGAAGACAATGGCATCAAGGTGTTTAGGATGTCAAGTGAAATATACCCTTGGATGTCTGAATATGAATTTGTAGATCTACCTGGCTACAAAGAATTATGTAAGCTACTTAAGCAAGCAGGCGATCTTGCGCAAGGTTACGGCCAGCGTTTATCATTCCATCCAGGACAGTTTACAGTGCTAGCTTCACCAACACAAAAAGTTGTTGACGGTGCTTGGAACGAATTAAACAAATCAGGTCAAATTATGGACCTTATGGGTTTGCCACGTACACGAATGGCAAAGATCAATATACATGTTGGCGGTGCTTATGGAAACAAGGAAACTGCACTGGTTAGATTTTGCAACAACTTTGAAAAACTATCAGAATCTGCAAAGTCTAGACTTACAGTTGAAAACGATGATAAAGCAAGCATGTATTCTGTAGTAGATTTATACGAAGGTGTATATAATCGTGTAGGTATACCTATTGTGTTTGACTACCACCACCACCAATTTTGCACAGGAGATCTCACTGAGGAGCAGGCTTTGAAATTAGCAGCATCCACATGGGGTGATGTAAAACCATGTACACATTATTCAGAATCACGTAGACGTGAGCAAGGCTTAATAGTAGAAAGCTTTCTTAAAAATAGTAATATCACATTAAACAATATAGGTGAATTCCCTACTATGGAAAAGCTGTATACGGAATCTCAAAAAATAAAAGTACAAGCCCACTCAGATTTAATAGTAGATGAAATAAAAGACTATGGCTTGGATATCGATGTAGTTGTCGAAGCAAAGCACAAGGAATTGGCAGTGCAAGGATATCTAAATAAATTTGAAAATAAACACACAAAAGTTTTATAGATTAAGAAATTTTTGTTATATTAACTAAGTAATAACCAAAACAGGAGAAATAACATGGCAGTATCAATTACAGAATTGCAAACTATTTTAGAAAATATCTCAACAGATA
>TARA_R110001592_G_scaffold1706_1_pt1 | contig 10507 bp, 13 predicted proteins | sample TARA_R110001592 | Tara Oceans TARA_R110001592 (sample SAMEA4398387) | marine metagenome | biome: Polar Biome; feature: [SRF] surface water layer (ENVO:00010504); material: water (ENVO:00002006), including particulate matter (ENVO:01000060) such as... | depth 5 m | reverse complement strand
TCTTTTATGATTTAGTACCGCATAATATAATTTTAATAGACGGTAAACTAAGTCTTATTGATTTAGAGAGTGTATATGATCTTACAGAATATAATACATTACCTGAACATAATGCTACAATTAAACCAGCTGAATTAGATATATTCGTTAAAGAGTTACGGAGTAAAATACCAATGAAAATAAGCTTAATACAACCAGGAAGAAATAATCTTAAGTACCTAAAATGGTCTTACGATTCAATTAGAAAAAATCAAGGTAATCATGAAGTAGAAATTTGCGTAGCAGATGACTTTTCAAACGATGGTACATGGGATTGGTGTAAGGAAATGATGGAACATGATCCTAATTTTAAAGCAATTAGAAATGATGGACCAACTAGATTAGGTCATACAATTTTATATGACCGGTTAGTAAATGAAGTTGCAACACATGATATATGTATGATTTATCATGCTGATATGTATCTATGTCCTAATGCTTTAGATTATGTAAAAGAGTTGATTAGCCCTAAGAGAATTGTATCTCTCACGAGGATAGAACCACCATTACATCCAGACGGTCCAGAGAAGATATTACAGGATTTTGGAATAGAGCCTGAAGAGTTTAATGAAGATGCATTATTTGCATACTTACAAGCAACAGATATAGAGCGAGAGCATAAAACTACTGAAGGTATATTTGCTCCATGGGCATTTTATAAGAAAGATTTTCAAGAAATAGGAGGGCATGACCCATTGTATGCACCACAATCAAAAGAAGATTCTGATATATTTAATAGATTTCAATTGAATGGTGTTACGTTTGTACAAACCTGGGGAGGTTGTGTATATCATATGACTTGTAGAGGTTCAAGATTTGCTGATGGCGCAGCTAGAAATCCAGATGGTAAAGTTTTTATGAAGAATAGAGAGACAGATGAATGGTTAGCTCAAAATGAAAAAGCAACTCGAAACTTCATACGTAAATGGGGACATTTTTGTAAGCATGACTCTTTAATGAAACCTATTATACCTCCTAAATATAATATTGGATTTGTAATTACTCATTGTAATTTAGAATTAATACGGTTACTAGAACCCTGGTGCAGTACCGTATACTGTAATTTTAATATACCATCTTGGAATATTGTACAAGATTATATTAACATTGAACAACCTAATACTTTATTTAAGCTACAAGACAAGTTCAAGGAGGTAGATAATGAAAAGCAAAATGAAATTTTAATTCAAATAGATGGTAGTAAATTTACACAACAAGATTTTGGATATATACAACAGCTATCTGAAATAATTCAAGATAGCGGTGAAGAAACATTCCATGGTGAGATAGGTAATTTAGTTATAGATATAATACAGATGAATACATATGAAAAAAATCTTATTAATTGCAACCGTATATAGATGTGGTGAGCGGGTATATTCCACTATACCAGAGCTGAGTAAAATAGGAAATATAGATTTACTAGTTGTAGGTCAGATGAGTCCAACATGCTTATGGTATGGTGATAATGATCTACGTCTTGATTTTTTAGAGTCTTATAAAAAATATCTTAGAAATGTATATGATGCAGGATTAACTTATCAACCAAAACGATTAGATATCGATATAAGTCAATATGATTTAATTTTATATGATGATCAAAGAAATAGGCATGGTATACATATCATATATAAAAAAGCAAAAGCAAATAATATACCTATGATTGGTTGCACTCACGGTGCAGGAAAATGTGATATGGAAGGAGAAAGTAAAGTCTATGACTATCTACTTGTTTTCGGTAACACAGAAGTAGAGATAAATAATTCACATCCTAAAATAAAAAAGATAGGAATACCATCAAACGATATTCTTAAAACTTATAGACAGACTAACGAACATATACTTGTTATAGTAAATTTCTTAGGTAATAGAGGAAGTAAACCTTCTATATCAACACACGTAGATGAAGACTTCATAACACAAACAGGATTAAAACAGCTTCAGGAAAAATTTAATAAAAAGATTGTTTTCAAATTAAAGAGCAGACAAGACCACCCGTATCCTGAAAAAGATATAGCTTACTTACATGATATAATTAAAGGTAGTTTCGATTATGATATAATAATTGATGGTGATAATGATAAGATAGTTGCAGAGTCATTTATAGTTATTTCATGTCCATCAACACTATCATTCAAACCAATACAGTTAGGAATACCCACAGTATTAATAAAAGGGACACAAGCCCCTAGTGCATATTTTGATAAATATAAAGGATTAGTTGATCTAGATACGCAGACTATACATGATGAAATTCAACGACAGCATGATCACGGGAAAGATACACAATTTATTTTAGATACTATCGAGGGAGGGGTAGAATTTAATTCTACAGAATATTTTATTAAAGCAATAAGAGAAATTATATGAAATTAGAAGATCTAAAAAAAGCATATAAAGTACCATTAGATGGTGTTGATAGATCACAGGATGGAGAAAATAGAGTACTTAATCATATTTTTAAGGAATTGAAAATAACACCTAAATATGCAGTAGAATTTGGAGCAGGTCAAGTAAACGATGGACGTGGGACTGCTAATATCAGTTGGTTTTATAATCAATATAAATGCGAATGTATATTTTTTGAAGCTTGGGAAAAAAAGTATAAACAGAGCAGCAAGAAGTATAAACCAATGATTAAGATGGAGTCTATAAGTGCGGTTAACGTAAATGAAATATTTGAAAAGTATAATGTACCTAAAGATTTAGATATTGTTGTAATAGATGTAGATGGGCAAGATTATTGGATTTGGGAAAAATTAAAATATGAACCAAAGGTACTGATGATTGAATTTAACCCTCACATTAGTATAGAGGAAGATAAAGTAATGCATTATGATCCAGATCACTGGGAATGGAGGGATACTAACTGCGCATATTGTGGAGCTAGTATAGGAGCTCTAAAAAAGTTAGGAGAGAAAAAAGGATATTCATGCGTTTTCAGAACAAGAAGAAATCTAGTATTTGTAAAAAAGGAATATATTGATATAGATATACCCAAAGAAGAATTATTTAATCTATATACAGGTAATAAAGAAAAAAATCACAGAACAGTAATTAGATATAAGGAGCCACAATGGGTAACAATAAAATAGCAGTAATAACACCAGTATCACATTTAGACGGAATAGTTGAATTATTAGAATCTAAAGGAGATGTATTTTTTTATGAAACAGCTACTAAAGATGAAATAAGAGGTTTATTATTACAGACTAAGATAGACACTATTGTATGTAACCCTAATCAACAAACGTATAAAATTGATAAAGAGTTACTAGAAAATACTAGCATTAAAACTATTAATTCATGCTCTACAGGGTTAAATCATATTGATTTAGATTACTGTAAAGCAAACAACATTGAAATCCAATGTCATAAAAACGATTATCAGTTAATATATCAACTACCATCTACATCAGAATTAGCGTTTGGGTTAATGCTATCACTATTAAGACATATTCCACAAAGTCAACAACATGTATCAAATTATAATTGGGATTATACACAATTTATGGGTAGGCAAGTAAAAGACTTAAACGTTGCTCTTATAGGTTTTGGTAGATTAGGAACTATGATGCACAACTACTGTATCAGTTTTGGAGCAAACGTATCCATGTATGATCCATATGTATTTCCTGATCAAAATGAACAGCATTTAAAGGATATACTTACTACAGCAGATGTAGTTTCATTACATGTACATGTAACTGATGAAACGAAGTATATTATTAATAAAGAATTATTAGGATTACTAAAAAATAATTCGTATATTGTTAATACATCTAGAGGTGATATAGTTAATGAACTTGACGTAGTTAATTCATTAAAATCAGGGCATTTAGGTGGGTATGCAACTGATGTAATAGAGGATGAATTTAGTAATACAGCAAACTCACCTATTATAAAGGCAATGAATGAAGGCGAAAATATAATAGTAACTCCTCATATTGGTGGAATGACAATAGAAGGGCAAACTAAAGCATATAAATGGAGTATAGATAAATTATGAAAGCATTTGTAATAATACCAGCTAAAGGTGATTCTAAAAGGTTGGTAGGTAAGAATAAAAGAATTATAGCAGGTAAAACATTACTTGAACATTCAATTGAATACGCACAGAAATCTACACTTGCAGGAACTATAATAGTTTCTACAGAAGATCAAGAAACTAAAACGTTAGCAGAATCTTATGGTGTAACAGTGGTTGGTAGAGATAAAGATTTTATGGGAGAAAGAGAAGTAGCTGATGTATATATAAAAATATTTCAAGAATATGGAGATGATAGTTTTAGTCATGTAGTAGGAGTACAACCAGACCATCCAGATAGAACTATTGATTTAGACCAAATGTTAGTTTATGCTATTGAAAATAAATATGATGATTTATTTACAGTAGATCCTGATGGTACAAGGAATGGTTCAATTAGAATTACTAAAGCAGAACACGTTAAAATAGGTGCTATGAGTAGAAGAGTAGGTAGTATGACAGATGATTGTACTAATATCCATAGTGAACAAGATTTATTAAATGCAGAAAAGAATATAAATGAACGAGTACATTAAATCATTAAAAGATGCAAATAAGTTAAATATTTCAATTGATAAATCGAGGTCTTTTAATTGGAAGTATACAAAAATAGCAGGACCCTGTTCTGTTGAAGGTCCTGAGATAATTAATATTGCAAAGAATATTAAAAGCTTAGGAGCAAACGCATTTAGAGCTGGCGCATATAAGCCGTGTACATATCCGATATTAGAAGAGAAGAATGGTTGGAAAGAAGGGTTACGTGGTGAAGGGTTAAGATTATTACAGCAAGTAAAAGAGGAAACTGGGTTACCTATTGTTACAGAAGTAATGGATGCAAGTATGATAGATGAAGTTGGGCAAGTAGCAGATGTATTTCAAATAGGAACTCGTAATTTTCAAAACTATACATTGTTAGATGCCCTAGGAAAATGTAATACACCTATCTTACTTAAACGAGGAACTTGGGGTACTATAGACGAGATACTAGGAGCTTGTGAGAGGATATTAGTTGGTGGTAATGAAAATATAGCTATCTGTTTGAGAGGTGTGGTTGGTATGCCAGGTTATAGACATGTATTTCCGAGCATACGATGGGCACCGGACTTAATGATGATACCTGCTTTAAAAGAACTTACAAATATTCCAATCATATACGATCCAAGCCACTCAACAGGTTATAGAAATTTTGTTAAACCTATATCAAAAGCAGCATTAGCAGCTGGAGCTGATGGATTAATAATTGAATGTCACCCAATACCAGAAGAGTCAATAAGTGATGCTGATCAAGCAATTGATTACAATACATTAAGAGAAATATTTAATGGATAAAATATCAGTAATTATAAGAAATAGAAATGAGGAAGCATATATTGGTATGGCTATACAATCAGTTATAGATCATTTCAGAGACCCAGAAATTATTGTTATTGATAATCAATCTACTGATGAGTCAATGAAGGTAGTATCTTTATTTGATAAACAGAATATAGTAAAACATACAATCAATGGTGCATATACTCCAGGTAAATCTATTAACCTAGGTGTTCAATATGCTACTAATGAAACTATTCTAGTTCTCTCGGCACATTCACAAATAACAACTCTAGATATAGAGATGTTAAATCAGTGGTTTAGTCAAGGACATGTAGCAGTATTTGGCAATCAAACCCCAATATATAAAGGTAAGAAAATATCAAAAAGATATATTTGGAGTCATTTTACAGATACTTTGACAGAAAATCTATATTCAGGTATAGAAGACAGAAGTTTTTTACATAATGCTTTTTGCTTCTACAAAAAACAAACATTATTAGATAATCCTTTCGACGAAAATTTATCAGGAAAGGAAGATAGATACTGGGCAATAAATATGGTAAGCAAAGGTCATAAATATTTGTATGATGGTTTTTATCAAAAGTGTAATCATTACTGGACTCCAAATGGTGCAACATGGAAAGGTATAGGATAGTTGTTTAATTAAAATAAATTTCGTATATTAGTATAATAATAGAAATAGAGAGGTTATGGTAATAAAAAAAGCATTAGTTACTGGTGGAGCAGGATTTATTGGATCTACACTTGTTGATGAATTGATTAAGCAAGGTATACATGTAGTGGTATTAGATGACCTATCTACAGGTAAGCAGGAAAATATAAATCCTAAAGCAAAATTTATAAACTGTGATATATCCTGCACTCCATATGAAGATATATTACCATATTTTATAGAAGTAGATGTTGTATTTCATACTGCAGCAAAAGCAAGAGTACAGCCATCGATTGATGATCCAATTACATATAATCAAAGTAATGTAAATGGTACATTAAATATACTATATGCAGCATATAAAGCTGGAGTAAAACGTGTAGTGTATAGTGCAAGCAGCTCAGCGTATGGTGATACAGCTATATTTCCAACACCAGAATCGGCAGCTACAAGCCCTATGTCACCATATGGATTACAAAAATATATTGGTGAACAATACTGCAGTATGTTTAGTGAAGTATATGGATTAGACACAGTATCATTAAGATATTTTAGTGTATATGGTGAACGAATGTTATTAGAAGGAGCTTATTGCTTAGTCTTAGGTATATTTGCAAAACAGATGTTAGAAGATAAGCCTTTAACCATAACTAATGACGGAAAGCAACGTAGAGATTTTACTCACGTAAACGACGTAGTAAATGCAAATATTTTAGCAGCAACCTGTGACAGACAACATCATGGTGATGTATTTAATATCGGTAATGGAAGTAACTATTCAGTAAATGAAGTAGCTGATATGTTTGGAGGTAAAAAAGAGTACGGTAAACATGTAATTGAACCGTTTCAAACATTAGCAGATAATAATAAAGCAGATTTAGAATTAGGTTGGGTACCAACAGGTAACTTACCATCATGGATTAAAACATATAAGGAGAAGTTAAAGTTATGAAAAAAATAGGTATTATAGGAAAAGGTTTTGTAGGATCAGCAGTCGAATTTGGATTTTCTGCTCAAACTGGCTGTGATGCTGAGTTGAGAGTATATGATAAAGATGAATCAAAAAGTACTCACTCACTAGAACATACAATTAATAAATCAGATGTAGTGTTTGTATCTGTACCAACACCTTCTAATATAGATGGCAGTATACATCTAGGTATACTAGAATCAGCACTAGACAGTATAAGTAAAGTATATACTAGTAGAGCAATTATTTTAATTCGATCAACTGTAACACCAGGTACAACAGCACAATTACAGAAACGATTTAGTAAAATTCCATTAGTGTTCAATCCTGAGTTTTTAACTGAACGTTCTGCTAAATTTGATTTTATAAATCAAGCAAGATTTATATTAGGTGGAGAAGCAGAGCATACGAAAAAGGTTGCAGATTTATATAGATGGAGATTTGGAGATTCAGTACCATGTATCGAGACTAATTTTGAAACAGCTGAGATGATTAAGTATATGAATAATTGTTTCTTTGCAACTAAAGTATCATTTATGAATGAAATGAAGTTAGTAGCTGATAAGTGCGGTGTAGATTGGTCAACTGCAGTAGATGGATTTGTTAGAGATGGTAGAATAGGTCATACACATCTAACTGTACCTGGTCCTGATGGAAGAATGGGGTTCGGTGGATCTTGTTTTCCAAAAGATATACAAGCAATGATTACATTTGGTGCAAGTCTAGGTATAGATACTAAAACTTTAAGAGGTGCATGGGCTACAAATTTACAAGTAAGACCAGAAATGGATTGGAAGAAACTAAAAGGTAGATCAGTAGTAGAGCAAGAGGTATAAGATGTTTTCATATAATGAATATAGAAATATAATAACCTTGATACAGCAATATCTACCAATTGTAGATTTTGCAGATGTTACAATCACAACTGATAATTTTTGTGTAATACGCCATGACATTGAATTTTCAATTGATAGAGCAGCTAAATTAGCAGAGGTAGAAAATAAATTAGGTATTAGCACAACTTATACAGTTCAATTAAGAAATAATACCTATAATGCATTATCAGAAAAGAATATTGAACAAATTCATTATATTAAAAGTCTAGGACATTGTATAGCATTACATCAGAATCCACCTTATATGTCTGAAAAAGACTTGAAAGAATATGTTCTAAAAGATATAGAAACATTAGAACACTATTATGGATTTGAAGTAGATAGGTATGCATTTCATAGACCTAAACAAGAACAACTTGCAATGTATTTAGATATTCCTGGTAAGATTAACTGCTATGGTAAGGAGTATTTTCATTATTTTAAAGGAGCTGAGCATAGGAATCTCAAAGATTTTAATGTAACATATTTAGCAGATTCAAATCATCAATGGAAATATGGACATCCAATTGCAATAGATTTTGATACTGTATCTAAACTACAACTAAATACTCATCCATTTTCTTGGACCGAAAGAGGGTATGAAAATTATGGTAACTTTTTATCTCTTATAGAAGAACGTAAAAAAGAAATGTTATTCGATATGGAATCAGAAAATAAAGCATTTCCAAAAGAGTTATTATTATGAAAAATGTGGTATATAGAATAATATATAATGATATACACGAATATGATACAGGATTTGCAAATTTTACTTGGGATATATGGTGTAAGAAGAATGACTGTATATTAGTAACGCGAAATGCACCGACATATAGTGAAGGTCTAAAAACAGTCTTTTCGTATTTACAAAGTAATAGTATTGAATATAATAAAATTTTTATTATCAATGGAACAGCTGCTATAAAGTGGGATTGTCCAAATATATTTGATATAGTAGATGATAGACTCGTTGGGTGGAGAGACATGGGAGATCTTAAATCTATATACAACCGCGTAAAAAAGCAAGATCTAACAAAGTATATAAATTGCGGATCTATAATAATAAATTCAGCACACAAAGATATAATAAGTAATTTACCAGATACTCAATCTATACTTGAATTTGAGAGTGAATTAAATAATGCATTAAGTAATATCAATGTAAATTTAGATATACCAAAAGAATTCAACTTAAATTATATGGCAAGGTATGATTGGATTTCACATAACTGGCAAGATGGTAATGATAAAACACCATTTTTTATTAAATATGCTTATATATGGAGAATGGATACAATGAATAAAAATGAATATAATAGCTTTGTAGGTCAAATGAATCAAGCATTAAAAGGGCAATACATAATATGAAAAATGTAGTTTTTATGATGGATATAGATTTGGGTGGAGAAGGTAGGTATTCTTCTACACGGCGATTACCATATAAGTATTCTATTAGTAGTTGGAAGCAATGGTGCAAAGCTAATAATGTTGAATTATTTATTCTAGATGAACTATTACTACCACAAGAGCAAATGGCTATATGCTGGCAAAGGTATTATCTATTTGAGATATTAGAAGCTAATAATATTACATATGACCAAGTACTAATGGTTGATGCAGATACAATTATCCATCCTGAATGCCCGAATTTCTTTGAAATGACTGATGGTAAAATGTGTGGGGTAGACTTCGATGGTAGTTATGATTGGGTAATGAGAAGTATAGAAAATTATTCTAAATATGCATTTGATGGGTATATGATGCCATGGTATAAGTATTTTGATTGTGGATTTGTATTAGTAAATAATTCACATAAAGAGTTATTTAAGAGCATAACTGATTTTTATAACGAAAAATCACAGAGATTAATACAATTACAAGACACATTTCACCTAGGTACAGATCAAACACCTGTTAATATGCTAACAAATAAGCATAATATAGATTTAAAATTATTACCGTATGAATTTAATATGTCTGATATGAATCGAAAAAACATATTGACTACTGATTTATTATTTACTAAAATTGGCTGGATATACCAATTCAATTGTATACCTAATAATGAAGAAAGTAAAGCTACACTTGAATGGATGAAAAATACATATGAGTTATTATATGGTAAGGAGCTAATATAATGGAATACTTGCTAGTACATAAAGACCAACCTTCAGAATACCTTTTAATAGGTACTGATAGTTTAGGCTCATTCTGGCCTGATCAAGGGCTACAAGCTTTAATGAATATAGTAGATAAGACGCCCGAAAAGCTAGTTGATGTTGAGATTAAAACGAGTGGTAATGAAGTAATATCTATAGCTGTATTTTTAGATAGAATTAAAAAATTGCGAGTAAGGACCAATGGATAAACTTAAAAAAGCAAAAGTATTAGGTACACACGTTACATCAGAAGGTACATTATATAAAGATTCAATAGTTCGAGTTGAAAATATACATAAAACAACTGCTAGAGTTAGAGATGAAATTGGTAAAATATATTACTTAGATATCAAGGATATAATGTATATAAAGTACTAAATTTAACTGGTTAATCATAGTTCTAGATATTTATTTATGATAAACTATACAATCTAGGGGAAAACTATGGAC
>TARA_R110001592_G_scaffold1664_7_pt1 | contig 10512 bp, 6 predicted proteins | sample TARA_R110001592 | Tara Oceans TARA_R110001592 (sample SAMEA4398387) | marine metagenome | biome: Polar Biome; feature: [SRF] surface water layer (ENVO:00010504); material: water (ENVO:00002006), including particulate matter (ENVO:01000060) such as... | depth 5 m | reverse complement strand
TCAAGCCCATCGGTAAAGATGTGACTCAGCGCGGCGTTAATACCGACAAAGAGACCATCGAGAACTTCACCCTAGTCGCGGCCAATGAAGACGAAATTAATAACACGGTCGCGGTCATGGGCGGTGAAGACTGGCAGATGTGGATAGATGCGCTTGATGATGCCGGCGTGCTAGCCGATGGCGCTAAAACCACTGCCTACACCTATTTGGGCGATAAGTTAACCTGGGATATTTATTGGCACGGCACTATAGGTGCGGCCAAAAAAGATCTCGACAAGCGCGTGATCAATATCCGCGAAAAACTTGCCAGCAGCGGCGGTGATGCTCGAGTTTCGGTGCTGAAAGCAGTTGTGACTCAGGCCAGCTCGGCGATTCCTGTTATGCCGCTGTATTTAGCTTTGTTGTTCCAAGCCATGAAAGCCGACGGCAGCCACGAAGGTTGTATTGAACAGGTCTATGGCTTGTTCAAAAACAGCCTCTACGGTGATGCGCCCATCAAGGATGATGAGGGTCGTTTACGTGCCGATGGTCTTGAAATGCGCCCCGAAATTCAAGCTGCGGTTGCTCAAATGTGGGATGAAGTAACCACTGAGAACCTGCTAGAAACCACCGATTTCGCTGGTTATAAGCGCGAGTTTCTGCGTTTATTCGGCTTTGAGATTGATGGTGTAGATTACGAGGCAGATGTCGATACTATCGTTGAAATCAAAAATATGGCTTAAGCCATTTGATTTCATAGGGTTTTACATAGCCCCTGAAAAAGGAAGCCTAGGCTTCCTTTTTTTACGCCTGAATCTAGGCCATTACACTCGCTAAGGATGATTTTCGGGCGAAACAAACCCTACGCAGTGATTGCCTAGAACCCACTTAAGCGCGCAGTGACAACTGGCTTGGGGTTTCGGTCAAGTGCTGGTGCTAGTGGTCAGGGCTGCCCATGCCAAAGGAGCACGGCAGCAATCGTGCAAAGGCCTGTAATCATTTGCGAGACCCGTCCCGCTGCGCTAGAGTGTGGCGGTTTTTCACGTCGGTAAATCCATGTCTGTTACAGCCCGCCAAGAACTGAGAACTCAACTAAAATTGGCACTGCCAATTTTTGGCGGTCAGCTCGCGCAATCGGCAAATGGCTTTGTCGATACTGTCATGTCTGGCCGCGTCTCTGCGCTCGACTTGGCGGCGGTGGCCGTGGGCGCCAGTATTTGGGTGCCGGTGTTTCTGTTTATGACCGGTATGTTGATGAGTGCGACCTCGGTATTGGCCCGCCATGTTGGCGCCAATCAGTTAGAGCGTATTAATCCCCTGGTGCATCAGGTCATGGTGGTCGCCTTGGGGATCGGCATACTGTCTGTGGTGGTGCTTTGTAATACCGCACCGCTGTTGATCTGGATGGATGTTGACCCCGAGATAAGGCCCATGGTGGTCGATTATCTCTTTGGCTTGAGCTGGGGCATGCCGGCAATCGCTATCGTACTAGCCTTGCGCAGTTATACCGAAGCACTCAGCCACACCCGCCCCGTCCTTATTATTAGCGTGATCGGGCTGTTGGCGAATATTCCCATCAACTACGTGCTTATTTACGGCAAGCTCGGCATTCCGGCAATGGGTGGCGTGGGCTGCGGTTGGGCGACGGCTATCGTAATGTGGATTATGGCGATATTAATGCTGCTGTATGTGCACCGTCATCGCGTCTACCGCAATGCGCGGCTAAGCCTGCGTCCCCTTCACTGGGAGCCCAAAACAGTACTTTACTTATTGAAGCTTGGCTTTCCTGTCGGTCTCACTATTTTTTTCGAAGTGAGTGTATTTTGTATTATCGCCTTGCTGATCAGCCAGTCTGGCGCTGTTATTGTTGCCGGTCACCAGCTCGCGCTTAATTTCACCTCGCTGGTCTTTATGTTGCCCTTAAGCTTTGCCTTGGCAGCCACCACCCGTGTTGGTCATGCTCGCGGGCGCCAAGACGAGGCGGGGCTGCGTATTGCCATTACTACTGCTTTTAAAATCACCCTAGCGATAGGCGTGCTTACAGTCACCATACTGGTCGTAGGCAGACATTGGATCCCGCTGATATACACAGACAATGCCGACGTCATCGCCCTAGCTAGTTATTTATTATTGTTTGCGGCTTTGTATCAAGTCTCTGATGCGGTTCAGGTTACTGCAAATGGTGTCTTGCGGGGGTTTGAGGACACTGGTGTTCCTATGCTGCTAACACTATTTGCCTATTGGGGGGTTGGTTTGCCAATAGGCTATACCTTGGCAACCACTGACATAATCGTGACTGCAATGGGCCCCAGTGGTTTTTGGCTGGGGCTGTTTGCGGGTCTTAGCTCTGCGGCTCTGCTGCTGGCTTTGCGCCTGAGGTGGCGATTGCTTCAGCCCCGCTACTAAAAGAATAGCCGTAGCGCGGTGCAGCGGGGGTGGCCTGTTTATGGGTGACACGCTGTTCTTTCACGGCAAAGTCAGTGCTGACCGGCGGTGAGTAGTCCGACGAGGCGGTGATAATTCGCCATTTTTCGCGCCAGCTTGGATTACTCAATAGCTCACTGCACACTTGGGCTACACCAGCTAAAGTGAGACGCAGCGGGTTTAAATGCAGTTCGGGTTGACCGCTCAAGCCAGCTCTTGGTGTCTTAGGGCTAAGCGAGCAATAGGTGCCAAAAATAATATCCCAAATAAACAGTGGTCCACCGCCGATATTCACTAAATTGACCGCGCCACTGCGGCCGCAATGCTCTGGCTCAGAAGAGTGGTGCATATAGTGGTAGACCCCGCCGCCAGAAATAAAACTCGCTAGTCGTATTAGGCGGTTGCGCGAAGCCATGCGGTATAGCGCGGTTTGGTGACCGAATATCTCAGGAATCAAAATCAGGCAATTATAGACAATGACGGCGGTGTAGAGCGGCTCGCTGCTAAACAGTTTGGTACAGGCAGCAAACACTAGATTGTAGGGCAGTACCACAAAGATAAACAAAGGCAGCGCGGTGAACACGGCCATCGTGGTGGACTGTATCAGCGCTGGGGTCATGTGATGCGGGCGATGAAACATCAACCACAAAAAGCGCTGGGTGTGGCCTAGGCGGTGAAACCAGTAGTGAAAAAAGCCGCTAATCACGGCGATAATAAGCACCGCAAGTGGCGCGGGCGCGTTCACCAGCGTGGGCACGTAATCCATCACGAGCTGGTGGGCAATTCTTACATTGTGATCCACCCAGTGCCAACCAATGGCAAAATCTAAACCGGATAAAAAGAACAAACCACCCAATGCTAAAAGCATCAGTGGTATCGCGAAGGTACTGAGCATATTGGTCAGAAAAAAGACCACAATCCATTTAATGGGATAGGGTTCACCCTCTTCCCGTTCGAACAGGAAATAGCCGCCGAGCATAGCAGCGAGTCTAAATAATATCGTGAAGCTCAGCAGGGCCATAAGCGCAAGCCACAGGCCGGGGTTGTTAGCATTTAGGTCATTGAGGCTATTGAGTAGGGGCTGAAAACTGACCTGATCGCCAAGGCCGGGGCCGAGATAGGGACCCAAGTGCAAAAGCTGTAGAAAGCCGATGCTATAACTAATAATGAATATGACCACCAATGCACTGGCAAAAATTCTATAGCGCTCACTGATGTCGGGCACTTCTGAGTTAAAGGCAAGATGCAAAAGTTTTTTCATCGGTATTGTCCGCGTGTCAGTACGTTTTACACCGCTACTATCTTGGTGAGGAAATCTATTGACACAATATAGCATATTTGGGCAGTAGTGGAATACTGTTGCCAATTTTGCGAACTGCCGCAACTTTGGGATGTGTTGCGATGATGCTTGCTTCTGCAGGCCTTCACTTTTACTCTGCAATTTACTGTATTTGTGAGATTTGGTCTATGTTGCTTGCCGGTGTCTTAGAAACGCTTTTGCCGGGCGTACATCGTATTGTTGCCCCCAACCCCAGTGTGCTGACGGGGCCGGGCACCAATACCTATTTACTGGGAAGCACAAAAATAACCGTTCTTGATCCCGGCCCAGATATACCCGAGCACATTGCGGCAATTGAGGCCGGCATTGCGCAGTTAGGCGGTGAGCTGGTGCGTATCGTCACTACTCACACCCACCCCGACCATTCGCCGGCTACAGCCGCATTGCAGGCGCGGTATGCCGTGCCTGTCATTGGGGCGCTAATCGACGATGACGGCCATCAAGACACCAGCTTTGCGCCAACTAGCTCCCTTGCCCACGATGATTGTTTTGATGTGGACGGCAGTGTGCTGCGGGCAATACATACCCCCGGTCATGTCGGTAATCACTTTTGTTTTTTGCATGAAGCCAGCGGCACGGTATTTACCGGCGATCATATAATGCAGGGGTCGACCGTGGTGATCATTCCGCCGGCGGGCGATATGGCGGACTACATCGCCTCGCTGCGCTTATTACTGGATTACCCCCTAAGCTACCTAGCGCCGGGACATGGCACTTTAATTGACGCCCCGGTGAAGGAAGTAGAGCACTTAATTGCCCATCGCCAGTCTAGAGAAGACAAGGTGCGAGCGGCTTTGATACAAGTGAAGAAAGGCGATCTCGACGACTTGGTGGTGGTTGCCTACCAAGATGTCGACGCCGCCATCCATCCCATAGCCAAGTTGTCTCTTTGGGCGCATCTGCTTAAATTAGAGAAGGAATCCCTCGCCCAGCAGCACAATGGTCAGTGGGAGCTAGTGGCTTAGCGCATAATGGTTTTTTAAACTGCGGGGAAGTGTATCTATGCGTATCGGCGTTCCCATAGAAATTAAAGCGCAGGAGTATCGCGTTGGCTTAATCCCCTCCGCAGTAGCCGAGCTAGTGGCCGCCGGCCACACCGTATTTATTGAAAGCGGCGCCGGGCTGGGGTCTGGCTATAGTGATGATGACTATTTAGCCGTTGGCGCTCAGCTCTCCACGTCCATGGCGTCTTTATACAAAGACGCGCAGCTCATTGTAAAAGTGAAAGAGCCACAATCAAGGGAAGTATCCTTGCTGGGGCCTGAGCATCGCCTGTTTTGTTATTTACACCTTGCCCCCGATCCACAATTAACCACTGATTTAATCGCCAGTGGCGCCACCTGTATTGCCTATGAAACCATCACCGACGAACAGGGCCGGCTGCCCCTATTAAAACCCATGAGTGAGATCGCCGGACGCCTAAGCGTGCAGGCGGGGGCGCATTGCTTAGAAAAAGCTCAGGGTGGATCAGGGGTGCTGCTGGGCAGCGTGTCTGGCTTAGAGCCAGGGCATGTGCTGATATTTGGCGGCGGCGTTGTCGGCAGCAATGCGGCGGATGTAGCCTTGGGCATGGGGGCTAAGGTAACGATGATTGAACCCTTTGCGGCAAGACGAGCGGCGCTGCGTGAGCAATTCAAATCTGCGCGATTTTCGACTCGTGATAATAAGGGCATAGATTTACGCGGTTTATTAGCTGATGTCGATATGGTCGTTGGCGCTGCCTTGGTGCCCGGTGCGGCGGCACCTAAATTACTGCGCGCCGAGGATTTATCAGCCTTGGCGCCGGGCTCGGTATTAGTTGACGTGGCGGTGGATCAAGGCGGATGTTTTGAGACCACAAAGCCAACCACCCATAGCCAGCCCACTTATATTCAAGAAGACATCGTTCATTATTGCGTGGCTAATATTCCCAGTGCGGTCGCTAGAACCGCGAGTCAGGCCCTAAGTCAGGCGACTCTGCCATTCGTGCATTTATTGGCAAAAGATAATTTAAAAAATGAATGCATGAACAATGCAAACTTAGCGGCTGGCATAAGTGTCGCCAAGGGTTTTTTAAGCTGCGCCGCCGTTGCCGGCGCGCAGCAGCGAGAGTTCAGTACTTGGCAGCAAGTTTTATAGCGGCTTAGTGATTAGCGGCAGCAAGCACCTGCGCTCGCTGCCGAAGGGCTAGGGCAGTGCTATCTACTTTTTAAAGAACTGATTAAACATCTGCTTCGCAGCCTCGCCTTTTTCGCCACCCATTTTCTTGTCGATAAACTCTTTGGCTTTTTCATCAACCTTATCTTTGGCTTTTTCTTTAGCGATGTCTTCAATAACCCTAAAGTCCGGCAGGCAGCTAGTGGCGCCCACTTTGTCGAAAGCCGCTCTGCAACGAATGGGTATATCTCGGTTTAATAATTTGGTGTTATTAATTTTACAGGCCATCGCATCTTGGTCTGCCTGCGCCAAGCGGCTATTAATGACCACGTCAAAAGTATCATCATTTAAATTAATCTTGCCGTTACCGCTCAATGCCAGTTTGCTAACCCCGGAATTTAATTTCTCAATGCGGGCAACGCCATCCTTAATAACTATCTTGGTAACTGTGTCGCTGAGGTCGCTATACAGTGGCCACGCAGTGGGGTCGAAGGTCTCCTGCTGGAATCTAGCAACCAACTGACAAAATGCCTTTTCAATATTCATATTGCTAAGGCGCAATTTTTGCGCACTAAGATCAATATTGCCGTCTAGATGCTTTTTCAAGCTTGCAACGCTATTGCCATTGGTACTTAAATTAAAGCTCACATCGCTTATCCCAGATAGCTCTTCAATCGCAGCAGCGTCTTTCAATACTTTGCCCAGGGGCAGCTGCGTGCTATTGCCGCGAATAAGCATTCTGGCTTCTTTGGGCCGCGTGTCGAGCTGGGCATCCACCTTGAAGGGGCTGTCGTAAACCATGCCGCTAAGTGGGCTGACAGAGCTTACGCCACCTTTCGCGATGAGCTGCAGCAGAATATTTTTAAAGGGCAATTTGTTTGCTGTTAAGTCGCCGATCTGTAATTTTGCATCTACGTCCAGGGCGTTGAGCATCTCTCTGGGCAGCGGTATTTCTGTATCGGCTGACGCGGTAGCAGCGGGCTCAGCTTTAGTTTGTGCAGCAGCTTTATTGTCTGCCGGTGGCGCGGGTGGAAGATAGTGATCGACATTAATTTTGTCGATATTCAAAGCAAGTTTAACGGCTTGGCCTTTATCGAGATTAACGCTGGCATTACCTTTAATAGTGCTTTGGTCTAGGGTGCTTTGCAGCTCGGAAATCACAATACGTTTGTCATTGCCTGTTACTGACACCATCGCGCCAACTTTACTCAGTGCGCTGGGTTCCGCCATCACCGGTAGTTCAATGCCCAGCGAAGCTGCGATTTTCTTGAGATTTGTTGTCGCCAAGCTCAGTTTAGCTTGGTAGTCCAGCGGACTCAGGGTTGCGCTAAAATCCCCGGCTAAGTTGAGCGCTTCGCCGCCAAGGCTGGTCTTAAAGTCCAAATCCCGCGCTTTAATAACATTGAGTTTTTCGTCAATACTTAAAGCCGTCGATAAACTTAAGCTACTGGCAATGGGCTTTTGGCTGGCGCTGCCATAGCTTAGCTCACCGTTAATGGTCACCACGCTGGCCTCGCCACCGGGTTTAATACCGCCGTCAAAGGTGAGTGAACTAATTTCTATATTAGTGCCGTCTTTGGCCGCATAAGCTAGGCTGGTATCAGAAATTGATAGCGCGGGTACTGACCAAACTAGAGCGTCGGCGATATCCACTTCGGCGTCTACTTGTACCTTGGTTTTTAGCGATGCGGTGGCGAGTTCATTTTTGTGATCAATACTTAGCGCCAGTGTGCCGTCGCCGATAATGAACTGGTTTATAGCCTCGTTGATGGTGATATTGGAATTGAATTTGACGCTGCCGCTGAGTGATTGGCTGGAGTCTTTAAACACGACCTCGGTGTCTAAATTTAGCGGAAAGGCGGTATTATTGAGCTGGATGTTTTCGCCGCTCAGGGATAGGCCTTTTAATTCAATATATTGGCCGGTTTTCTTGTCGCTATAAGTGATTTGGCTATCGCTTAAATTCAACATGGCAATGGCAAGTTGCAGGGCTTCGCCGCTCTCTGCTGTTTGCTCTGGCTGTTTGGCAGCGCTGTCGGCTTGTTTGCCAATCTTGCTCCAGTTGCCGACGCCGTTTTCATCGACCAGCAAAGACGCCTTCACGCCGCCGAGACTAATGCCCTGGACGATAATATCTTTCTGCAATAAAGGCATCAGCGCCACCGACAATTGGGCGCTATCAAAACTCATTAATTCGGCTTCATCAGGCGTGGCCACACTGGCGCCGTTGATGACAATTTGAATATTGGGAAAGATCTGCCAAGACAGGTCGCCATCTAAGCGCAGGATTAGACCTTGCTCCGCCGCCAGCTTTTCAATGTCGTCTTTAAATATATTGGGATCTATCCAAAACGCCAGCGATACGCCGGCGAGTATGACAACAAGAACCACGCTGACAATCGTGATGGCAAAATATTTAATGACACGGCCCATTGGCTTCTCCACGTAAAAAATGGCATTCCATTAGCGGCGGCACTGCAAGGTGTGCAGTTTCGCGCTTGCTCTTTTATAGCATAGTAGTTTGACAGGTTTAGGGAACTTAGTTCGACTTTATGCGAAAACCCAGTCTGAATTGGGTCTGGGAGAAAGATAGCAGAGCAAGAATCGGGTGGTATTGATTGCTGCCAGGCCGCACAATTCTAGCCATTGAAATGCCGAAACTTGGAAGGCTATGAGTACAGTGCTCGCACAGCAGCAAAACTACCAGCGGATCGCCCATGCTATTCGCTATTTGAGTGCGAACAAGCAAAAGCAGCCAAGCTTGGCCGAGCTAGCCGCTCAGGTGGGAGTAAGTGAATTTCATTTGCAGCGTATTTTTACCGAATGGGTGGGGCTGTCACCCAAGCAATTTCTGCAGTTTCTCACCAAAGAGAACGCCAAGCGTTTACTGCGCAGCAACTCAGTGATGGAGGCAGCCCTTGCCTGCGGTTTGAGCGGTAGCAGCCGCCTACACGATTTAATGATTAAGACCGAGCGCGTCACGCCCGGTGAATATCGCCGCATGGGTGCGGGCTTGCAGATTCGTTACGGCAGTTGCCCATCGCTATTTGGCTACTGCTTTATTGCGGTAAATCATCGCGGCCTGTGTAAATTGGCCTTCTTTGATGATGCTGATGACGAGGCCAGCTTACTTCTTGAGCTACAGCAGGAGTGGGCCGCAGCGGAGCTGATACGTGATGACAGTCGGGCGACGGCGCTCTACGAACAAGTCTTTGGGGCAGTGTCTAAATCCCCGAGTTCATCGCAAGACCTATTTCAAGCCCCATCCCACTCTGTGGTGGTGTTGCTCAAAGGCAGTGAGTTCCAAATGCAGGTTTGGCAGGCCTTGATGGCCATTCCCGTCGGCGAAGTGTGTTCCTATCAGCAGTTGGCGGAGTCCATGGGCATGCCGTCTTCGGCGCGGGCAGTGGCCTCAGCAATCGCCCGCAACAATATCGCCTATCTTATCCCCTGCCACCGAGTTATTCGTGGCACTGGCGAATTTAGTGACTACCGCTGGGGCGCTGACCGCAAAAGAGCAATGCTCTTACATGAGCATTCTATGGGTAGCTAAGGGCTTATTTTTTCGTTACGCGTAATTATTAATGCAGATTACTACGCATTTCGCTTGTTGTGTTGCCTGCGAGCTTCTAAACTTAGGGCTATCAATAAACGCTGCTATTAATAAATGTGCCCACTAGGATTGCCCGTCTTATGTTATTGGAACCGTCTGCTTTATTCCCCGATATGCCCCTGACTTTGCCGCGTCTGATTGGCTGGGCAGCCCAGCAATTTGGTGCCAAGGCGGCTATTCGCGAAATGGGCCGTGATATTTCCTATGCCCAGTTAAACGATTTGCGCCGGCAGGCCGCCAAGGCCTTCTGCGCCATTGACGTCAAGCACGGCGACCGCGTTTCTATATGGGCTCCAAACATGGCGGAGTGGATTATTGCCGCGGCGGGGATGCAATCCCTTGGCGCCATTCTGGTGCCCTTAAATACCCGCTTACAAGAAAATGAAGCGGCGGATATTTTGCGCCGCGCTGGCGTTAAGGTCTTGCTGACCACCGCTGAATTTGAAGCCGCCGCGCCCTTAGTTGATAAAGACTTACCCAACTTGATACACCGGATTCTACTACCGTCGGCAGACCTAGCGGCAGCCGATGAAGCGCGAAGCTGGCAGAGTTTTCTCAGTCACGGCGATCTGGTCGATGACGCCAAGTTTATTGCCACCGAGCGGGCAGTTAATCCCCACGATAGCGCTGATATGTTGTTTACATCTGGCACCACGGGCAAAGCCAAAGGCGTGCTGTGTAGCCACGAACAGAATATTCGTGTCTTTCAAAGCTGGAGCGCCACAGTGGGGCTGCGCAGCGACGACAATTATTTAATTATTAATCCCTTCTTTCACTCCTTTGGATACAAGGCGGGTTGGCTGGCGGCAATTATCTGCGGCGCGACCATTTTGCCAATGGCGAAATTCGACAAGCAGTCGGTGATGGAAACCATTGAACGCGAAAAAGTCACCATGCTGCCGGGCGCGCCGTCTTTATATGAAATGCTATTGTCCGATGACAGCCGCCACAACTACGATCTTTCCAGTCTGCGCCTTGGCGTCACCGGCGCCGCGTCTGTGCCGGTTCAGCTGGTGCGAGA
>TARA_R110001592_G_scaffold338351_1_pt1 | contig 10518 bp, 8 predicted proteins | sample TARA_R110001592 | Tara Oceans TARA_R110001592 (sample SAMEA4398387) | marine metagenome | biome: Polar Biome; feature: [SRF] surface water layer (ENVO:00010504); material: water (ENVO:00002006), including particulate matter (ENVO:01000060) such as... | depth 5 m | reverse complement strand
TAGAAGGATTAAATGAAATATTGATTTTTAACAAAAACAAATGATTAAAAAGATTCTAGTAGCTTTTTTACTGTTAACTTCTGTAACTTTTTTAGCACAAAGAACAAATTCATCCCCTTATTCTTATTTTGGGATTGGCGAAGAATTTAGCGAAACGACTGTAGAACAAAGTTCTATGGGAGGCATTGGTGTTGCTTTTAACCATTACAAATATTTAAATTTCACAAATCCGGCGGCTTACTCAGATTTAAGATACACAACGTATAGTTTTGGTATTCTTAATAACGATTTAACCGTTAAAAGCGGAACTTCTAAACAAAATGTAAATTCAACAAGTTTGTCTTACTTCGCTTTAGCATTTCCTATTGGAAATAAAGCGGGTCTTTCTATTGGGTTACAACCAGTTTCATCCGTGGGGTATTCTTTAACTAATTCTATGACTGACGCTAACGGAGACCTTTCTGAGATATCATCATTTTATGGTAACGGAGGTGTAAATAGAGTTTACGGTAGTTTTGGAATTAAAGTTGCTAAAGGATTCTCTGTAGGTTTAGAAGCAGATTATAATTTTGGTAATGTAGATAATAGCATTTTGAATAGAAGATCTAATGTGTCTTTAGGAACTAAATATGATGAAATTACTGTTATTGAAGGTGCTTCTGTAAAGTTAGGAGTGCAATATCAAAAGGAATTAAAAAATAAATTGATTTTAAATGCGGGTGCTACTTTTAAGTTAGGTAATAGCTTAAAAGTAACGGGTGACGATTATTTATATTCATTAACTTTCACTGGGTCTCCAAAAGATACAGTCTCGTCTAATGAGATTAATGGGAAATTCAATTTACCTTTTAAATCTATTGTAGGGGTAGGGATAGGTAAATATGATAAATGGTATGCGGGTTTAGAATATGAAAATCAAGAAGCAATTTCTACTACAGGATTAGTAGCAAGTACAAGTGGAGCATATAGATATGGTAGTTCTAATAGAATTTCTTTAGGAGGATTTTATTTGCCTAAGATAAATTCTATATCAAATTATTGGAATAGAGTAACTTATAGAGCAGGTGTTCGGTTTGAGAAGTCTGGTTTAATGGTTGATGGATCAGGAAATAACACGAATTTTACTCCAATTGACGACTTTGGCATATCTTTTGGTTTAGGTATACCACTACAGCGATTATCTTCAGTGAATTTGGGATTTGAGTTTGGTAAAAGGGGAACCACAAATAATAATTTAATTGAAGAAAATTATTTTAATTTTAGATTAAGTTTATCTTTGACGGATAAGTGGTTCGAAAAAAGAAAAATTGATTAACAAAAACATTAAAAATGAAGAAAATTACTTTTTTACTAGCAGTTACAGTGCTTTTAGTTACTGTGAAGACAAACGCACAGGACGATGCATTAAGAGAATGCACCATAAAGTACAACCTTTTTAAAGGAGATTTCCAATCAAAAAAGTATGAAGATGCTTATACTAACTGGATTTATTTAATGGATAATTGTAAAGATTTATCTATTAATATCTATAAGTATGGTTCAGATTTGGTTCAAGATATTAGAAAAGATCCAGTTTTAGCAAAAAGAGTATATGAACAAAGGTTAAAATATTATCCAAATGAGAGTCCTGCAAAAGTACATAGTGATTATGCTACTTACTTGGCAAATAATAATTTGGCTTCGGATAAAGAAGTATTTGTTATTTTAGAAAAAGCATACGAAATTTCTCCTCAAGATATGGGGGTTAGAAATATTTATAAATACTTTCAAGGGGTTACAGATAAATATAAAGACGAAAACCCTCAAAGAGTTTTTGATACTTATGATGACGTTGTAGAATCTGTAGGTGAAAAATTAGACGGTTATGCTAAACGAATCAATGAATTATCAGACTCTACAAGAGTATTAGATAGTAAAGAAAAGAGATTGTTACAAGCATATCAAACTAATTCTACTGCTCTTGGTACTATTGAAGGTGGCTTGGATGCTATCATTTCTGAAATTGCTACTTGTGAGCGATTAGTACCTCTATACAAAAGAGATTTTGAAGCTAACAAAGGGAATTCTATTTGGTTAAGAAGAGCGGTTTCTAGAATGTTTAGTAAAGAGTGTCAAGATGAACCAATGTTTGAAACTTTAGCAAAAGCATATGCAGAAGCAACACCTTCTCCTGATTCTTACTCGTTCTACGCAGGTATTTTAGAGAAAAATGGAGATGCGAGTGGTGCAGTTGCCATGAGAAAAAAAGCATTTGATTTAGAAACAGATCCAATAAAAAAATCTAGATATAAATTAAAATTTGCGGAAACAGCAAAAAATAGAGGACAGTTAAGTGAAGCTAGAAGTTTAGCAAGAGAAGCCATAAAATATAATCCTAGTTCTGGTAGAGCTTATTTGTTAATTGCTAGATTGTATCAATCTAGTGTAAATAACTGCGGTAGCGACGAGTTCGAGAAAAGAATGGTGTATGCAGCTGCTTTAAGACAAGCCCAAATTGCGGAAAGTGTAGATCCAAGTATGTCTTCTGTTGCAAGAAAATATATAGACAATTACAGAGCTAATTTACCAAGTAAAAAAGTAATTTTTACAGCCGGTGTAACACCTGGAAGTAGTTATACCATAAAATGTTGGATTGGTGAAACAGTAAATGTTCCTAATTAATTATTTGTGGGTAATTACAAAAAAATAATATTTAAAAGCATTGCTGTTCTATATGGAACAGCAATGCTTTTTTCTTGTGATAATAATACTCAAAAAGTAAGAGATTTTTTAGCAGATAAAAATTTACCTGTGGGTACAGCAAAAGAAGCCTATCATGTTTATAAAGATTCTGGTAGAATTACATCAAAATTAATAACACCTTTGCTGTTAGATTTTAGCAATAGAAAAGAACATCCTTATAGTGAGTTTCCAAAGGGAATTAAAATCATTAACTTTGAGAAAAACGGAATGGATTCAGTTACTATTATAGGAGACTATGCAATTTCATATCCAAAAACATCAATATCAGAAATTAAAGGAAATGTTGTTGTAGTAAATCATAGAGAGAAATCGAGATTAGAAACAGAACAGTTATTTTGGGATGAAAATACCAAATATTTTGTTTCAGAAAAAGCCTTTAAATTGATGACTGAAAAAGATACAGTTTTTGGAATTGGTTTTGAATCTAAAGATGATTTGTCTAAGCATTTAGCAAAAAAAACTACAGGAAAATTAGAAACCTCAAAAGAATAAATTATGAATGGAATTTGGAAATTTTTTCAATACGGATATTTAATGATTGCGTTTATTTGTTTAATTGAAACATTCGTTAAATGGAATATAGATAGGGAAAGAGCTTATTTTTTTCTTGGTTTTGCCATTTTTATTACCTTAGTGTTTTTCTTTAAAAGACATTTTAGGAAAAAAGTTGAAAAAAGAAACAATCAAAATAAATAGAATTTTAATCTTTAAATGGAAGTTGAACTCATAGTTATAATTGTTTCTATTTTATTATCTGCCTTTTTTTCAGGCATGGAAATTGCGTTTTTTTCCGCCAATAAGATGCATATTGAATTAGAGAAAAAAAGAGATGGTTTTATACCAAGAATTTTAACAAAAATAACACAAAAATCTTCAAAATTTATTACTACAATGTTAGTTGGTAATAATATTTCATTGGTTATTTACAGTTATTTTATGGGTAAATTCTTAATAAGGATATTGCCAATAGATAGTTTTAATGAATTTACAATTTTATTTATTCAAACAATTATTTCTACAATTGTTATTTTAGTAACCGCAGAATTTTTACCAAAAGCAATTTTTAGAATTTATGCAAACGAAGTCCTAAAAATCTTTGTTGTTCCTGCTTATATTTTCTATACTTTGTTTCATTTTTTCTCGGAATTTATTACGTTAATTTCAGATTTCTTCTTGCGTGTTTTCTTTAAAACGAATGCAGATGAAATGAAAACTGTATTCAGTAAAGAAGAATTAGGAAACTATATAAGTGAACAATTAGAAACAGGTAATACGGATAATGAAGTAGATTCTGAAATTCAAATTTTTCAAAATGCGCTAGGTTTTCATAATGTAAAGGCACGAGAAGTTATGGTTCCTAGAACCGAAATAGTATCTGTAGAAATTCATGAAACTGTGGGTAATTTAAAAAATATTTTTATTGACAGCGGATTGTCCAAAGTTTTAGTTTACAAAACTTCTTTAGATGATGTTGTTGGTTATGTAAATGCATTCGAATTATTTAAAAGTCCAAAAACCATTAAATCAATTTTATTGCCATTAGAAATTGTGCCAGAATCTATGATGATCAACGATATACTAAATACGTTGATAAAAAAACGTAAAAGTGTAGCCGTTGTTATCGATGAGTATGGAGGAACGTCCGGCATGATAACTGTGGAAGATATTGTGGAGGAATTATTTGGAGAAATAGAGGATGAACATGATTCTCAAGAGTTTTTAGAAGAAAAAATTAGTGAATCAAAATTTAATTTTTCTGCAAGATTGGAGGTCGATTATTTGAATGAAGAATATGATTTAAATATACCTAAATCAGAAGCTTACGAAACTTTAGGGGGCTATATTATTGAGCATACAGAGAATATCCCTAGTGAAAAAGAGCTTATTGATATTGAAGATTTCGAGTTTAGAATTTTAAAAATGAGTGGTGCTAAAATAGATGAAGTGTCTCTTAAAATTATAAATCAAGGAGATTAAATTTATAAATTAAAGTGCTACGCTAAAATACCGCGTAACTTCCTACTAATAAGTAAAAAATGGATTGTAATATTAAAACCAAAAAGCGTATATTCGCGAACTGAAAATAAATAAAAGACGTATGGCAGTTTTATCAAAAATTAGAGAACGTTCAATGTTCTTAATCATCATTATTGGATTGGCGCTTTTTGCTTTTGTGTTAGATCCTTCTACACTTGGTGATTTTTTCACCTCTAGTAAAGTAAATGAAATAGGTGAAATTAATGGAGAATCAATTTCTAGAGAAGAATTTGTACAAGAATTAGAAGATTATAAACAACAAGCTGGAGGTCAGGTTTCTGAAATGCAAGCAGCTAAAACTGTTTGGGATAATATTTTAAGAAAAAAAATATATAAAAATCAGTTAACACAGGCCGGTATTACAATTGGTGAGGCAGATGTTTGGAAAGAACTTGTGAATGCTCCTTTTGTGCAAAACAACCCACAGTATCAAACTGAATCTGGTTTGTTTGATGAATCTAAATTCAAACAATTCTTAGCAACAGAAAAAGAAAATAAAACGGCAATGTGGTCTCAATGGTCAAGTTACATGAACCAAATTAGAGACAATGCAGAAACAAATACATATAATAATTTAGTAACTGCTGGTTTAGGAGCTTCTTTAAAAGAAGGTGAACTTGAGTATTTATTAGACAACACAAAGTTAAATGCGCAGTTTGTGTATGTGCCTTACACAAGTGTTCCAGATAGTTTAGTGAAGATTAAAAAATCTGAAGTTCAAAGCTATATTAAGAGTCATAAAAATGATTTTAAAGTAGAAGCAACTAGAGATATTTCTTATGTTCAGTTCAATATTATTGCAACGGCTGCTGATGAGGAAGTTATAAAAAATAATGTTGTGGCATTAATTGAAGACTTTAAACAGAGTACAAATGAAAGTGCATTTTTAGCTGAAAATGCTTCAGATACAAGTATTAATGAAAACTTTCAATTTAAAAATTTAGTAAATAAAGAAACATCAGCGGAAATTTTTGAAGCTAATAAAGGAGATGTTGTTGGTCCATATAAAGACAAAGAGTTTTTTAAAATTTCTAAGATTACAGAGATTTCTCAAATGCCAGACTCAACAAGAGCAAGCCATATTTTAATTCCTTTTGTAGGTTCTCAGAGAGTTGCAGCGGATGTAACAAGAACAGAAGAGGAAGCTAAAGTTTTAGCAGATAGTCTTTTATCAGTAGTTAAAAGTAGCGTAAGTAAATTTGGGGAATTAGCAAAAACTTTTTCTTCTGATGTAGGTTCAGGAGCAAAAGAAGGAGATTTAGATTGGTTTACATATGCAAGAATGACTCCTCTTTTTAGAGACTTTTGTTTTCAAGGAAAAAAAGGAGATATCGGTGTTGTTAAAACTCCGTTTGGCTTTCATGTTATAAAAATTGATGATCAAAAAAATAGCCAAAAAGTAGTAAAATTAGCTACTTATAGTAGAAAAATAGTGGCATCTGAAGCTACAGAAAATGTTATTTTTAGAAATGCAGAAGAATTTGCATTAGCAGTTTCTAAATATAATAAGTTTGATGATTTAGCAAAAGAAAACAAATATGAACCAAGATCTGCTGTAGGCTTAAAAGTATTAGATGAGAATGTTGCAGGTTTAGGTAACCAAAGACAAATTGTAAGTTGGGCTTTTGGTAAAGAAACGAATGTAAATGATTTTAAACGTTTTGATTTAAACGGAAGTCATGTAGTTGCTTTTGTAACAAGTTCTGAAGAAAAAGGATTAATGTCTGCTGAAAAAGCTACAAATAGAATTAGACCTATTTTATTAAATGAAAAGAAAGCAGCATTGATTAGTGATAGATTAAAAGGCTCTTCTTTAGCCGATATTGCAACTGCAAATAATACAACTGTTAGAACTTCTAATGGGCTTACTTTAAAAAGTCCTACGCTTTCTGGAGTTGGTGTTGAACCAAAAATTGTTGGAGCAATGTATAACTCAGCGTTAAATAAAGTAGTTAATTCTGTTGAGGGTGATAGAGGTGTTTATGCTTTTATGGTAACAAGTAAAGAAGTTGCAACAGCATTGCCAAATTATGATACAAATAGAAAAAGAATTTCTGAAGCTAGAAAAAGGCTAACTTTTAAAATGTATGAAGCAATTAAAAATGCATCTGACGTAGAAGATAATAGAGCTATGATGTATAGTGCAAACTAGTATTTTTTTTATTTTCAATAAATATAGCGAAATCCGTTCAAATTATTTTGAACGGATTTTTTATGTTTTAACTTTAGTTTTAAGGAAGTTTATAGTACTTTCAATAAGGCATTTGTTACTTTCTTAGAAGCTGTAAAATAGCAAATATGCGCAGTCTCTTGATTATGACAGTTCGAATAACTATGGATATTCTTATTCTTTTTTGAAGAATAAATAAAGGACCCTACCTTAAGATTTCATTCAAGATAAAACTCCAAGTAGAAAATAGTTTCACAAAAAAACCTTTTTGATTGCTCAAAAAGGTTTTGTCTTTATTTTTACTTCTAAATAATTAATTATTTCTAACCATTCATTGAGATTAAAAACTCGTCATTATTTTTAGAAAATTTAATTCTGTCGTTAATAAATTCCATTGCTTCTATAGGGTTCATGTCTGCAAGATACTTACGTAAAACCCACATTCTTTGTACCGTTTTTGCGTCTAATAATAAATCATCACGTCTTGTAGAAGATTTAATTAAGTCGATAGCAGGATAGATACGTCTATTAGAAATATTTCTATCTAATTGAAGCTCCATGTTTCCTGTTCCTTTAAATTCTTCGAAAATTACTTCGTCCATTTTAGAGCCAGTTTCTGTAAGTGCAGTTGCAATAATGGTTAAAGAACCACCACCTTCAATGTTTCTTGCAGCCCCAAAGAAACGTTTTGGCTTGTGCAATGCGTTTGCATCGATACCACCAGAAAGTATTTTCCCTGATGCTGGAGCAACTGTATTGTAAGCTCTTGCCAAACGTGTAATTGAGTCTAAAAGAATAACAACATCATGGCCGCATTCTACCAAACGTTTCGCTTTTTCTAAAACGATATTTGCAACACGTACATGTTTGTCTGCTGGTTCATCAAAAGTTGATGCTACAACTTCACCACGAACACTTCTTTGCATGTCTGTAACTTCTTCTGGACGTTCATCAATTAATAAAACAATTTGATAAACTTCTGGATGATTCATTGCAATAGCATTCGCAATGTCTTTTAATAACATTGTTTTACCAGTTTTTGGCTGCGCAACGATCATACCACGTTGCCCTTTTCCTAAAGGAGAAAATAAGTCAATAATTCTGGTTGATAAAGAACTTCCTTTTTCTGCCAAATTAAATTTTTCTTCTGGAAATAAAGGTGTTAAATGCTCAAAAGAAACACGATCTCTAACAATATTTGGATTTAATCCGTTAATTTTAGAAACTCTAATTAAAGGAAAATATTTTTCACCTTCTTTTGGTGGTCTCACGTTTCCTCTAACGGTATCACCGGTTTTTAAACCAAATAATTTAATTTGAGATTGAGAAACATAAATATCATCTGGTGATGATAAATAATTATAATCAGACGAACGTAAAAAACCATAACCGTCAGGCATCATTTCTAATACGCCTTCACTTTCAATAATCCCATCAAATTCAAAATCAGGATCTTTATACCTGTTTCCAGATTTATTTCCTCTATTTGTATTGCTTTTAGGATTATTTGGTTCTTTACTTTTTGGAGGATTATTTTTTCTTGGAGGGTTTCTGTTTGGATTATTATTAACAGGTTTTAACTCCTTTTTTGCTTTGTTGTCAACATTTACATCAGTTGTTTTAGTTACATCAACCTCTTCCTTTCTTTCCTGTTTAACTTTAGGTTTTAGAGGAGCTCTTTTTTCTATAACTTTTTTTACTTCTGCCTTTTTCTCCAAAGTACCTGTTTTCTCTGTAGGCACACTTTTTTCTAAAGTAGGATCCTTCTCTAAAGGAGCTGTTTTTTCTAAAGCGTTGTTTTTCTCTAAGGAACTTGTGTTCTCTAAAGTATTAGTGTTAACCGTAACTTTTTTAGGCTGAATTTTTTTAACAACCCTTCTTCTTTTAGGTTTTTCAGCTTTTGATGTTTCAGGTTCCTCAGGTTTTGAGGCTTTTATAGGGTTTGCAGCCTGTGTATCTAATATTTGATAAACTAAGTCTAATTTTTTTAATTGACTTGTTTTTGTAAGTCCAATAGATTTGGCAACTACCTGTAAGTCAGCAAGTGTTTTTTCTTTTAGTTCAGAAATTTCGAACATTTATGTATATATTAAGTTAATTTAATCTTAAGACGTTAAGATGTTTACAAATTGTTTTTCTTGATTTTACTTATTGCATATAGTACTATACAATATCTTTTGTGCGGTAATTATATTACAAATATAAACTTTTTTTTTAATTATTGGTTTTCTTTTTAAAAAAAGAAGCACTATTTTTGTAAAAAAAACATGTTACAAAGAATACAAACTATATATTTAATTTTAGCTTCCGTAATTTCTGGAGGATTAATTTTTGTATTTAGTTTATGGAATACTTTAAAAGAACAAATATTTGTTTTAGATTTGTTTTTTGATGAATTATTCATGTTAAGAGTAATTCCATTTATGTTCATAACGTCGTCAGTTTTATCATTCGTAACCATATTTTTATTTAAAGATAGAAAGTTACAGTTTGTATTAGGACGTATTATAATTTTGATCAATCTTTTTTTATTAGGATTATTGATTTATGTGTCTCTAACATTACCTGGAGAAGCTTCTGTTTCGGAGAAGGGTATTGGGATGTTCTTACCAATTTTGGCTATTTTGTTTCTTGTTTTGGCAAATAAAGCAATTAAAAAGGATGAAGATCTCGTAAAATCTGTAGATAGATTGCGATAAGACTAACAAATAGTATATTTAGTGCGAAAAAAAACCGAGAAAATTTTCTCGGTTTTTTGTTTTTAAGAATAATTATGATAAAAATTCTTTTTATCAGTAGTTATAAATAATAATTTATTTGATTTCAAACACGCCCTTAAATTGTTGATAGTCAAGTTTTTATAAATACACTCTCCTTAGAAACGGGTAGGCTTCTCCTTGTTTCTAAGGAGGGAATAATTTCATTATAAATGGGTATTGTATAAACTGTTTAAGTGCTTTAAATTTGAGAAAAGAAATGAAGAAAAAAATTTACGTTCACGTAGCAGATGATCATAAGATATTAATAGAAGGTATCATCGCTGTAATTAATACTGATAAAGATATTGAAATCAGAGATTATTCTTTAACAGGCAAAGAAGTGGTAGATTGGTTTGATAAAAAAGGAAATAAAGCAGATGTTTTAATCCTAGATATTACAATGCCAGTTTTAGATGGATTTGAAGTTCTTAGACATTTTAACAAAAAAGGAATTAATCCTAAAGTTATTGTACTTTCTAGTTACGATGATATTAAAATTGTTCAAGAAATGTTAAGCCTTGGTTGCAAAGGTTACATTACTAAAAACAATGCTGGAGAGCATATTGTAGACGCTATTAAAGCGGTGGCAAATGGAGAACAATACTTTAGTGATGATATTCAAAAGATTCTATTAAAACGTTTTTCAGGTCAATATGTTCCCGCAGGAGAAGCGCCAGTTAAATCTATAATAGAAGCTTTAACAGATAGAGAATTAGATGTTTTAAAATTAATAACGAAACAATATAGCTCACCAGAAATAGCAGATAAATTAAATCTGGCATTAAGTACAGTAGAAACACATAGAAAAAA
>TARA_R110001592_G_scaffold47198_4_pt1 | contig 10519 bp, 6 predicted proteins | sample TARA_R110001592 | Tara Oceans TARA_R110001592 (sample SAMEA4398387) | marine metagenome | biome: Polar Biome; feature: [SRF] surface water layer (ENVO:00010504); material: water (ENVO:00002006), including particulate matter (ENVO:01000060) such as... | depth 5 m | reverse complement strand
TATACAGAATCAGAAGTAAAAGCAATTTTCGCAAAGAAAAGAGAAGGCAAAGAAGTTTCTAATGAAGAGGCTTTAAAGTTTCAAAGTGCACTTCTAATATTCTTAGCAGAAACCTATCATGAATATGGTTGGGTGCAACAATACCATTTAGGAGCTTTAAGAAATAACAATGTACGCATGCATCGTATTTTAGGTCCAGACACTGGTTGGGATTCTATAAGCGATTATCCACAAGCACAAAAATTATCTGCTTTCTTAAATGCCTTAGATAGTAAAGATAAATTAACAAAAACCATAATTTATAACCTAAACCCCGCAGATAACGAAGTAATGGCTACCATGATTGGTAACTTTAACGACGGTAGTGTAAAAGGAAAGGTTCAATTTGGTTCTGGCTGGTGGTTTTTAGATCAAAAAGACGGAATGACAAAACAATTAAACGCGCTTTCTAATATGGGTTTAATTAGCTGTTTTGTGGGTATGTTAACAGATTCTAGAAGTTTCTTATCATTTCCAAGACATGAATATTTTAGACGCATTCTTTGTAATCTTTTAGGTGATGAAATTCAACGAGGTGAGCTACCAAATGATATGCAGTGGATTGGTAAAATGGTTTCTGATATTAGTTATAACAATGCCAAAGAATATTTCAATATTTAACACCAAATAGATATAAATTATCAATAATGAATAAAGCACAAAAAGTAGGAAACTATCGATATAGAATTCTAGCACTATTAATGTTTGCAACGACTATTAACTATTTTGATAGAAGTATTATTGGTGTTATGGCTCCTACATTAGAAAAAATGTTTGGGTGGACTAACAGTGACTATGCAAACATCATGATTTCATTTAAAGTTGCCTATGCGCTTGGTATGCTTTCTATGGGTGGATTAATAGATCGTTTAGGAACTAAAAAAGGATATACACTATCAATTGCAATATGGAGTGTTTTTGGTATGTTACATGCGTTAGTTCGTCCAGGATTTAGTGTTATAGGATTTGCCGCTGCTAGATTTGGATTAGGTTTTGGTGAAGCAGGTAATTTTCCTGCAGCAATTAAAACAACAGCAGAGTGGTTTCCTAAAAAAGACCGTGCTTTTGCAACAGGGCTTTTTAATGCGGCAACAAGTATTGGAGCTATAGCAGCACCTTTTGTAATTGGTTGGATTGTTCATGAAAATGGAAAAAACTGGCAAATACCATTTTTAATTACGGGAGCTCTAAGTGCTATTTGGGTATTTTTATGGTTGCGTATGTACAAAAAACCAGAAGTACATCCAAAAGTATCAAAAGAAGAATTAGCTTATATTCAAGAGAGTTCTGAGATTGAAAGTGAAGAGAAATTACCTTGGAAAAGTGTACTGAACAAACGTCAAACTTGGGCATTTTCTTTAGCAAAAGTAACCGATGCGGTTTGGTGGTTTTACCTATTCTGGGGTGCTAAATTTTTAGCAACAACTTTTGATGTAAATATTAAAAATATAGCACTTCCATTTTTTGTTATTTATATTTTAGCTGACGGAGGGAGTATTTTAGGAGGTTATCTTTCTGGTGCATTTATAAGAAAAGGTTGGGCAATAAATAAAGCAAGAAAAGTAACACTCTTAATATGTGCTTTAATTATTTTACCAGTAAGTTTTGTGGCTATTATTGATAACAAATGGTTGGCCATTGCACTTATAGGTATCGCTGCAGCTGGTCATCAAGCGTGGTCTGCAAATATTTTCACCCTTGTTTCAGATGTATTTCCTAAAAAAGCAACAGCTTCGGTTGTAGGTATTGGTGGAATGGTTGGGGCAGTAGCAGGTATTATTGCAGATGCAGCATTAGGTTCTGTTTTAGATGCTGCTGGGAATTCAGGATATTTTTGGGCGTTCCTTATAGCAGGTTCTTGTTACCTTATTATACTTGGTTTGGTTCATTTATTAATGCCAAATATGACCCCTCTAGACGAAAATCTAAAACCAATCATAGAATAAATAAAATAAGTCTTCATATCGTGTCAAATAATAAGGATATAGATTTTAATAGCATATAACTAAAATGAAAAAACTAAATAGAAAAAACGTAGGATTAGAAGAAAAACTTCCTATTAAAATAATCCAATTTGGAGAAGGAAACTTCTTAAGAGCTTTCATTGGATATGCTTTTCAAGAGCTAAATAAATCTGTAAATTTTAATGCAGGTATTGCTGTTGTGCAACCAATTGATAAGGGTTTAGTGAAAATACTAAACGATCAAGATGGCTTATACACACTGTTTATGAAAGGTGTTAAAAAGGGTAAAGAAATTCAAGAAATTGAATTAATAAACAACATCGTAAAAGGTGTAGATCCTTATGCAAATTTTAATGAATATTTAAGCTTAGCTAAAGAAGAAGGATTAGAATTTATAATTTCTAACACCACAGAAGCAGGTATAGCTTATATTGCATCAGACACTAAAGAAATGCAACCACCAAGTTCATTTCCTGGTAAATTAACAGTGCTTTTACATGAGCGTTTTAAACATTTTAAAGGGGATAAAAAGAAAGGGTTAACGATAATTCCTTGTGAACTTATTAACCATAATTCAGAAACCTTAAAAGAATTTATTTTAAAGTATGTATCAGACTGGAATTTGGGTAATGACTTTAAAACATGGTTGTTAGAAAGTAATTCTTTTCATAGTACTTTAGTAGATAGAATTGTACCTGGATATCCTAGAGCAGAAATAGAAGCATACAATGCGCAATTAGATTATGAAGATAATTTAATAGTTTCTGCAGAAGCATTTTTACTTTGGGTTATTGAAGGTGGAGACGATTTAAAGGCAAAATTACCTTTTGATAAAACAACTTTAGATGTTAAGATTGTTGATGATATGCAACCATTTAGAACTAGAAAAGTTCGTATTTTAAATGGAGCACATACAGCAATGGTTCCTTTTTCTATCCTTTATGGCAATACAACAGTCAAAGAATCAGTAGACAACGATTTTACGGGTCCATTTATTCAAAAAGCAGTTTTTGAAGAAATTTCTGCTACGTTAAATATGGATAAAGAGGAGTTAAATAGTTTTTCTGATGAAGTTTTTGATCGTTTTAGAAATCCTTTTATCACTCATAATCTATCTAGCATTGCCTTAAACACAGTTTCTAAATTTAAAGTAAGAGTGCTGCCAAGTTTATTAGAATATGTAAATATTCATAAAAAACTACCAACAAACTTAACCTTTGCATTTGCATCTTTAATTCGTTTTTATAAAGGAACTTTTAATGGTAAAGATTTACCTCTAAATGATAGTGAAGAAATTGTTGCAAATTTTGCTGATATTTGGACTAACGAAAATTATAATGTAATAGCAAACGCTGTTTTAAGCAATAAAGAATATTGGGATCAAGACCTTACAAAAGTAGAAAACCTATCCAATGCAATTGCATTTGCTTTAGCAGAAATAGATTCTAGTGGAGTAAAAAATGGATATGAAAACTTTAGTAAAAAGTATTAATTATAGTATTTAACTAATAAACAATTATTAGGATGCAAAACAAAATAATAAAAGTAAACTCATCAGACAATGTAGCTGTAGCATTAGTAAATTTAAATGCGGGAGAAGTTATTTCTTTTGAAGGAGAAAACATAAAAATCTTATCATTCACAAAATCTAAACATAAAATAGCTTTAGAAAAATTTGAGTCTGGTGCTAGAATTATTATGTATGGTGTGCTTGTAGGAACAGCAAATGAGGAGATAGAAAAAGGTGATGTTTTAACTACAGAAAATGTAAAGCATCAAAGTGATAAAGTTTTTGGAAAAACAGAAAAATTTAATTGGACTCCACCAAACGTAGAAAAATGGAAGGATAGAACTTTTATGGGCTATCACAGAGAAGATGGACAAGTTGGTACAGAAAATGTATGGTTGTTTTTTCCGTTAGTTTTTTGTGAAAACAGAAACATAGAAATCTTAAAAGATATTTTTGAAAAAGAACTTTTAAAACAAAAACCTACAGCACAACAATTATTATTAAGATCATTAGTAAATAATGTTGATTCTGAAGTTGCTGACCTAGAAAAAGGTAAAAATGTTTTTGATAATATTGATGTAAAATTTATTACACATCCAGGAGGTTGTGGAGGAATTAGACAAGACTCAGAAAGTTTAGCAAAATTATTAGCTGGTTATGTAAACAACCCTAATGTTGCTGGAGCAACAGTATTAAGTTTAGGATGTCAAAATTTGCAAATAAATATTTTTAAAGACGCATTAAAGGCAATCAATCCTAATCTAAATAAACCCGTTTTAATCTACGAACAACAACAAATGGGAACTGTAGATGAATTGCTAACGGCTGTTGTAAAAGATTCTTTTGTAGCAATAAAAGAAGCAAATAAAGCAGAACGTACACCTGCACCTTTATCAAAATTAAGAGTCGGTTTAGAATGTGGAGGATCTGATGGATTTTCTGGTATTTCTGCAAACCCAACTTTAGGAGCTGTTTCAGATTTACTCGTTGCATTAAAAGGAACCGCTATTTTAGCAGAATTCCCAGAGTTATGTGGCGTAGAACAAGAATTGGTAAACAGATGTGTACACGAAAAAGATAGTGATAAGTTTTTAGCATTGATGAAAGCTTTTGAAAAATCTGTTATAGATGCTGGTTCTGGTTTTGATATGAATCCTTCGCCAGGAAATATAAAAGATGGTTTAATTACTGATGCAATGAAATCTGCAGGAGCTGCTAAAAAAGGAGGAACATCACCAGTAGAAAGCGTATTAGATTATGGAGAATATATTTCTAAAAACGGACTTATATTACTTTGTACACCCGGAAATGATGTGGAAAGTACTACAGCATTAGTGGGTTCTGGAGCAAATATGGTTTTATTTACCACAGGTTTAGGTACCCCAACAGGAAACCCGATTGCTCCAATTGTTAAGGTTGCTTCTAATACAGAATTGGCTAATAAAATGCCAGATATTATTGACATTGAAACTGGAGCAGTAATTCGTGGTGAAAAAACCATTGAAGAAATGGCAGATGAAATGCTAGAATTTATGATTGATGTTGCTAGTGGTAGAATACAAACAAAAGCAAAACTTTTAAATCAAAATGATTTCATTCCTTGGAAACGAGGAGTTTCTTTATAAAAAAAAGCCAAGATTTAATTTAAATCTTGGCTTTTTTTATATAATTCTTTTGTCTGTTAGTCTGTAGGAATTTTTAAAGAGGATTTTCTAACGACCAATTCTGGTGTTAAAACTACATGTTTTTCGGACTTTACTTTTTTATTTTTATTGTTTACTTCTTCTAAGAAAACATGCGCTGCAATTTTACCCATCTCCATTGGGGATTGATCTACAGATGTTATAGAAAGCTCCATAAACCCCGTAAAAGGCTCGTTACTAAAACCTACTACACAAATATCTTCTGGTATTCTTAAACCTTGTGCTTTAATTTCTTGTATTGCACCTAGTGCTGTAAAATCACTCGAAGAAAAAATAGCATCTGGAGGGTTATCCATTTCTAGAAATTTTTTCATAGTACTTCTTCCTGCTTCCACTTTACTATGAATTTCTTCGGTTAAGCTTTCATCAAACTCTAAGCCGCTATCAAGAATTGCTTGCTTATATCCCAAATAACGATTTTTAAAAATCTCTAATTTTCTATTGTTAGATAAATGAGCTATCCGTTTACAGCCTTGCTCTATTAGGTGTTTAGTAGCGGCATAAGCTCCTTTATAATCATCAATAGTTACAGAACTAACGTTGTTAATTTCTTTTTTTCTATCAAAAAATATTAAAGGAACATTTTTTTCCAATAAACTATGAAAACTATCATTTTCATCTAGTTTACCATTAGAAATAGACATTAAAACACCATCTACTTGTGCATTTAATAAAGAATTAATGTTTTTTATTTCTAGATCTTCTTGGTCATGAGTCTGACATATAATTACATGGTAGCCTTCTGGATATAACTCTTCTTCAATACCACGAATAACAGAACTAAAGAAGTTACTATCTATTCTAGGTACAATAACGCCAACATTATAACTTTTACCACTTTTAAGAGCTTTAGCGAGTCTGTTTTGCTCGTATTTCATCCTAGTAGCAGTTTCAAAAACTAGCTCTTTTGTACTTTTACTTATTTTCGGATTGTCATTTAAAGCTCTAGAAACTGTTGCTGCAGTTATGTTTAGCTCTTTTGCAATATCATAAATCGTTGTTTTCTTCGACATTATTTAAAAGATTGGAGATAAAAGTAAACAAATTTGAAATGTTTTACATTAATTAATGTAATAATTAAATTACTATCGATTACATTAAATGTTTTCGTGAAAATTATTTTATCATTTAACAATATAAATCATCAAACAAAAATCGCATAAAAAGATAAAATTAAGTTCACAAAAAAACACTTATATATCTTATAGGAGAATAATATATAAGAATACAGTTGTTGTTTAAAAAAAAAAAAATTAGATGTTGGAAATACCTTTCTTTTTAGTCGGGTAAAATTTAATTTATGAGCTATTTAAATTAACTAAATTAAGTAATTAAGGCTTCGATTCTTAATTAAGAGTCGAAGCCTATTTAGTTGTTTATTCTTTTATAATTACTTTATTAATAATACCCTCTTCAGTAAAAACTTTTACAAAATAACTGCCTTTACTAAGAGTGCTGATATCTATGTATTGCTTGTCTTTATTAACAATTTTAACCAACTTACCTAAAACATTATAAATTCTAATTCCTTTTATTTCTATTTTAGATTTAATGTAAAACCCATTTTTGGTTGGGTTAGGATACAAGCTCATTTTTAATAACTCTTTTTTATTTGTTACTAGAGTTTTTGCTTCTACACTCATATAATATAAGTTTGTAGATACACTTTTAGTAATTGTGTATTCACCTGTAGAAATTGTTATATTTAAAAGTCCGTTAACAATCTCTTTGTTTTCTCCGTTAATTTTAATACTTCCATTAAAACCATCGTTAAAAACTAATGTTAATTTACTTTCACTTTCTGCTGAAAAAATAATGTTTGTGCTAGATTCAATTTTTAAACATTGAGTTAATGTTAATCCATTATAATGAGCATCACCTTTAGAATCAGAAAGATTTCCTGTAATAGTATAGAAAGTACTTGTAATTCCTGATTCTGTAAAATTATGAATTTCATCTCCTGGATTAGGTCCTGTGCCTCCATCATTACCATTCCCTCCACCATCAGTACTTTGTCCATCTCCTTGAACAGCTACTAAGTTTGTGGTATAATTTATTAAAGCATCCTTTAAAGGAGTGTTTACAGCATAAGAAGTATCATCTACATCATTATTAAATGTCCATGTAAAATCGCCTCCATGTATTCTACCTGAATATTGCATTACGTTGTCTTTTGCTTCTTCAGGTGAATCTGGAGTGTACTGATACATTACAGGTGCATCAGTATCAAAATTATTATAAGAATTTGATCCATAATTTGATATTACTTCAGTACCAATTGTTTCATTTCTGGTTGATACAACGTAAGCATCAAAATCTACAGTAGAATTAAAAGCGGTAAAACCAGAAACACCATATGCTATAAATCTTTTTTGCCCAGTCATAAAATTATTGAATGCTTTTATGGATCCACCATCTTCCTTAGAAAAAGTAGGATTATTACTGTAATCATTAGATTGAGAACCTTCACTAAAAACATCTGATCCTTGCATTGAAGTTAGCATTGGATATTTACAATTTCTAAAGTAATTTGCTTCTACAAATACAGATGATCCTTCTGTAGCACCAACTCCATATTTAGAGTTTCCATCATAATAATTATTATAAACATGAGCAGAATAAAAACGAACTCTTGGATGACGTGAATCTGAATGATCAAACCAATTATGATGATAAGTAATATACAATCCCTCTGTAGAATCCTCACTTAAACCTAAAAGATTAGACTTGCCAGAATCCCAAAAATGATTGTAAGAGAAGGTAACATACGTAGATCTTTTACAATCTAGCGCGCCATCTCCTTTTGCTTGATCTGCATCAGAACCAGAATTACCATAAAAAAAATCGTTGTTATGAACCCATATATAATCATTTCCTTGCTGCAAACCAATATTATCACCTTCATCACTATCGCAATTCATGGTTCCAATATTTCTAATTTCGATATTGGTTGCGTTTTTAACTCTAATTCCCCAACCATCAGCAACAGCATCATTTCCAACTCCTTCTAACGTTATATAACTAGCTGAATTGTTTTTGTTTTCGATAACAATATCTCCTTTATCCATATAATCTAGATCTGTTATTTGTCCAATTAATCGAACTATTAAAGGTCTGTTATCACTACCTTTTTTAAAACCTTCTAAAATTGTTTCTAAACCAATACACGGGTTTTCATTAGCTCCATTTACATCCAAAGAAATTGTGTTTTTAGTGTTTTGGGTGATGTATAAAATAATAGCATTGTCTTTTGGTGTACCATCCATTTTATAAGCTCCAGGAACTCTTCCGTTAGAAAAAGCAAACCCAGTTCTATCATATTCTTTTACAGCGATACTAGCTGATGATGTTGCTTCTTTTTCTTCGCTTGCAATTACAGCGGTAACCTTAATTGTATAGCTTCCAGGTTTTAAGCCTAAAACATCTGCTCTAAAATAGGTTCCATAGCTTCTAATTAATTCGGTATCAATTTTTTTATCAACTATTCCTTCACCAGAATAATATACATTATAACTTTCTGCGTCTACAACAGGTTGCCATTTTATAAAGGCCGTTTCTAATGCTCCACCAGTTTCTGTAATGACAATATTTTGTGTACTTGCCAATTGCGAAACAAGGAAGAACAGGATAATAGTATTTTTTTTCATCAGTTTATTTTTTTATATTTATGTAATCGATTGCATAAAAGTAGTTTATTTTTGTTATTTGTAAATAAAATTTCAATTTTATTTACAAATTTTAAACTCAAATATCAATTCTTTAATAAAAACAATTATATTTGTGTAATCGATTACATGTAAAATTAGATTACTTATGAAAAAAACACTACTTCTAAATTTATGTCTATTAATTTTTACAGCATCATTTAGCCAAAATTACTATATATCTCAACCAGAAGGTTTTGGGTCTTCAACTACAGGGGGAGGTTCTGCGAGTCCAATAACAGTTACAACTTATACTGATTTAAAAGCAACTATAAAATTAAGTACAGCTCAAGTTATTTTGGTTTCGGGTGAAATTACTTTTCCAAATGGCGGAGCAATAAGCGAAATTTTTAAAAATAAAACAATCATTGGCTTGCCTGGAGCAAAACTTATAAATAACAATCAAACTACAGGAGCAGGTATTTTTTATTTAAAAGATGGTTCTAATAATGTTATTATCAGAAATTTAATTTTTGAAGGTCCGGGAGCCTATGATGTTGATGGAAAAGATAATTTAACAGCAGATGGTTGTATTAATTTATGGGTAGATCATTGCGAATTTCAAGACGGTCAAGATGGTAATTTTGACATTAAAGGAAATTCTGATAATGTAACCGTTTCCTGGTGTAAGTTTACGTATTTAAAACCTCCAAAGTCTGGTGGTTCTGGAGGAAGTAATGACCATCGTTACACTAATCTTATTGGGTCAAGTAAAACACAAGCACCTGCAGATGGCCATTATAGTGTTACTTTTCAGAATAATTATTGGGGAAATGGATGTAAAGAAAGAATGCCAAGAGCAAGAAATGCAGAACTTCATATTATAAATTGTTATTACAATACAGATGTTTCTAGCGCTACAGCTTTAGGTTTTGGAGGTGGCATAAATAATCTTACTTGCTATGTTGAAGGGACTCATTTTGAAAACATTAAATATGTATATAAAAGCTACATCGGTTCTGATGGTGGAACGGTAGATGTTGTTTTTGATAATTGCATTAAAGGTGTTTCTAATGTTGGTTCTGTAAACAAGCCAACTTATACGTATAGTTCTTTTCCTGCAAGTGATGTTGAAGCATTTATAACAAACGCTAGCTGTGGTTCTGGTGCAAATTTACAAGTAACTTCTAATGGGATGATGTCTTCTAGTTGTGAGCGTTTAAATGTTGAAAATTATAGTTTAAAAGACAGTATTAAACATTATCCTAGTGAAGTTAAAGATAATTTAACAATAGATTACTTAAATACTTCTGGAAAAGTTGAACTTAAAGTGTATTCAATAATTGGGAAACAGGTTTATAATTTTTCTAAAAAAATCTCTTTAGGAGAAAAATCAACAATCAATTTATCTGATGTATCAAAAGGATTGTATATCTGTCATCTCACGGTAGATAATAAAACGACAAGCTGGAAAATAATAAAAAAATAAAACAATCAAATAGTACAAAAAGCTATTTTTTTTAACAATAGTACAATCGATGAATTTATTAAATGATTTACTATGAAACTAAATATTACTAACTAAATTAATACAGATCAAAATGAAAAAAAATTACTTTAAACTACTGTTTTTTTTGACTTTTGTGCCATTTATAGTAA
>TARA_R110001592_G_scaffold4275_2_pt1 | contig 10528 bp, 9 predicted proteins | sample TARA_R110001592 | Tara Oceans TARA_R110001592 (sample SAMEA4398387) | marine metagenome | biome: Polar Biome; feature: [SRF] surface water layer (ENVO:00010504); material: water (ENVO:00002006), including particulate matter (ENVO:01000060) such as... | depth 5 m | reverse complement strand
CTTTTTAGCGATCCCGCGCTGACACCGGAGCAGGAAGCAACTACGTTCGTGGATGTTGAAAAGGGCGTCGCTGATGTCAAGGCAGCGCTGGATGGGGCCAAGTACATTCTGATGGAACGGTTCAGCGAGCAGGCCAGTCTGCTCGAGCGGCTGCGTGGCGCCTTGCGTCAGGAAGGCCGTGTAGTATCCAAGCTGGTAGCCGGTAAGGAACAGGACGGCGCTAAGTTCCGCGACTATTTCGACTATGCTGAGGACCTTCGCAAGGTGCCTTCCCATCGGGCTTTGGCTATTTTGCGCGGACGCAACGAGGGCATCCTCAGTATCGCTCTGGAGCTCGGTGATCCCGAACGACTGGCCCGCGTTGCGCACCCCTGCGAAGGTATGATTGCCCAAGCGGTGGACATTCGTGATGAAGGCCGCCCGGGTGACCGCTGGTTGGCCGAGGTGGTTCGCTGGACCTGGCGAGTGAAGCTGCTGGGTCAGTTGGAAACTGAGCTGCTTGGCGAGCTGCGCGAAAGCGCGGAAGACGAAGCGATTCGCGTGTTTGCCAGCAATCTTAAAGATCTTTTGCTTTCGGCGCCGGCCGGTCCCCGGGTTACTCTGGCACTGGATCCGGGTCTGCGTACTGGGGTTAAGGTGGTCGTCGTGGATGCCACCGGCAAGCTGGTCGCATTCACTACTGTTTTCCCCCATGCCCCGCGCAACCAGTGGCAGGAGTCTTTGGCAGTGCTGGCTGCGCTGTGCAACAAGCACAGCGTCACCTTGGTGGCGATTGGCAATGGCACCGCCTCGCGTGAAAGTGACAAGCTGGCAGGCGAGCTGATTAAACTCTGCCCGGCTCTATCGATGCAGAAAATCATGGTTTCTGAAGCGGGTGCATCAGTTTATTCCGCCTCCGAGCTGGCAGCGAAGGAATTTCCCGATCTGGACGTGACCTTCCGTGGCGCTGTCTCCATCGGACGTCGTTTGCAGGACCCGCTCGCCGAGCTGGTCAAGATCGAACCCAAGGCCATTGGTGTGGGCCAATACCAGCATGATGTTTCTCAGGTAAAGCTGGCCCGCAGTCTCAACGCCGTGGTCGAAGACTGTGTAAACGCAGTGGGTGTCGATCTCAATACTGCCTCAGCACCACTGTTGACGCGCGTATCCGGTCTTAACCCCACCATCGCCCAGAATATTGTTGATTACCGTGATCAGCACGGCGCCTTTGGTAGTCGTCGTGAGCTGCTCAAGGTCGCCCGCTTGGGCGACAAGACCTATGAGCAAGCTGCGGGCTTTTTAAGAGTGATGAACGGAGGCAACCCTCTGGATGCGTCGGCGGTTCATCCCGAAGCTTATGTGTTGGTCGAGCGGATTGCTGGCGAGACGGGTCGAGATGTACGCAGCCTGGTCGGCGATTCGGCATTTCTACGCAAGCTTGATCCCAAGGCTTTTACCGATGAACACTTTGGTATCCCGACGATCAGCGATATTTTGCTTGAACTCGACAAGCCCGGCCGTGATCCACGCCCGGAGTTTAAGGCGGCGATTTTCCAGGAAGGTGTTGAAACTATTCGCGATCTCACGCCGGGCATGCAGCTCGAAGGCGTGGTGAGTAACGTGGCCAACTTTGGTGCCTTTGTTGATATTGGCGTGCATCAGGATGGCCTGGTGCATATCTCCATGTTGGCGCATCAGTTCGTCAAGGACCCGCGCGACGTCGTCAAGGCCGGCGATATTGTGCGTGTGAAAGTAATGGAAGTGGATATCCCGCGCCAGCGTATCAGTCTGAGTATGCGTATGGATGACGAGCCAGGCGTCTCAGCGCAGGCGCGCTCCGAGGCCCCACGCAAGCCCGCAGCACATCAGGGTGATCGTGCCAAAAGCAGCGAGCAGGGGCGTAGCCAAAAGGCTGGCGCTGGTGCCCAGCCAGGCACAGGTGGTACCTTTGCCAACCTGTTTGCCAACGCAAAAGACCTTAAGAAGCGCTGATAATGAGCCTACACCCATCGTTAAACCGCATGAGCGCTTTCACCAAGATGCTTGGACTGCAGTTCAAGTCCATGGAAGCCGGCACCTGTACGCTGGCGCTGCCCATTCGTGAAGATCATTTCAATTCCACCGCACGGGTGCATGGTGGGGTTATTTTTTCCTTGTTGGACTCTGCCATGGGTGCCGCCGCATTCAGCGTGCTGGAACCCCACGAATCCACTGCTACAGTGGAGTGCAAGATCAATTATACGCGGGCGGTGGTGGGCGGTGAGCTGGAGTGTATCGGCAAGGTAGTGCATGCCGGCACACGTACCGTCGTAGTTGATGGTGAAATATGGCAGGACGGTGCCCTGGTTGCCAAGGCTCTGGGTACCTTCGCGCGGATATGATCCGCGCATTCAACTGTACGCCATGCGCAGTGCGCAGCGGCCCGTTATTGGTTAAGGAGTGACACCCTTGTCACCAGCATTCAGCGATACTCTCGACCTGCTATCCAGCCCTGCCCAACGCGAAGTACTGCGTAACTGCCGGCACGGCATCGAAAAGGAAAGTCTGCGCACCACCCCCGGCGGGGCCCTGGTGCAAACCCCGCATCCATCGGCGCTGGGGTCAGCACTGACTCACGGGAGTATTACCACCGATTACTCAGAGGCACTGATTGAGCTAATCACCCCGGTTAACACCAGCCTGGGCGGGCTATTTGACAGTCTTGGAATGACCCACCGGTTCGTTTATGCGCAGCTGGTTGACGAGTTGCTCTGGACCGAGTCTATGCCCTGCAAGCTACCCGCCGACAGCGATATTCCGATCGCCTGGTACGGTACGTCCAATGTCGGCATGTTGAAGAATGTATATCGCCGCGGCCTGGCAATCCGCTACGGCAAGGCGATGCAATGCATTGCAGGAATTCATTACAACTTTTCGCTGCCCCCGCAGTTGTGGACCATTTTGCAACAGCAGGTGGGTGATCTGCGGTCTGCTCAGGATTACCAGTCCGACCGTTACATGGCTATGATCCGCAATTTTCGCCGGTATGCCTGGTTGCTGATGTATCTGTTTGGCGCGTCCCCAGCAGTCTGTGCGACCTTCCTGCAGGGTCGTGATCACAAGCTGGAAAGCCTGGGCAGTCATACCCTTTATCTGCCCTACGCCACTAGCCTGCGTATGAGCGACCTGGGCTATAACAATAATGCCCAATCGGGCCTGAATGTCTGCTACAACACGCTCGACAGCTATATCCACAGCATGCAGGAAGCAATTAGTCTGCCTTTTGCCGCCTATGAACAGATGGGTACGCACGACAGCGCCGGCCAGTGGCAGCAGCTCAATACCAATCTGCTACAGATCGAGAACGAATTCTACAGCCCCATCCGACCCAAGCGGGTCGCCGACAGTGGTGAAAAGCCGGTCCACGCGCTTGCAACCCGGGGTGTCGAATACATAGAAGTACGCTGCATGGATATTGATCCGTTTGTACCTTTAGGTATCGAACCCACTACAGCCCGGTTCCTTGACAGTTTCCTACTCTATTGTGCATTGCAGGACAGTCCTGCGCTCACTGAGGAAGGATGCGTTGAGACTGGTGACAACTTTGCGTTGGCGGTCAAGCGCGGACGTGAGCCGGGCTTGCAATTGACTGACGGTGGAGCCAGTCGCGAACTGACCGCCTGGGGTGTTGATCTGATGGAGCAAATTGGTCACTGCGCCACCCTGCTTGATGGTGCGCACCAGACCAGCGCATACACCGAAAGCCTGTCAGCGCAGCGAGCCAAGCTGGCCGACTCCGCGCTGACGCCCTCGGCCAAAGTGCTGGACGCGATTGCCGCCCATGACAACAGCTTCTTTCGCTTTGCGCTGGCCCAGTCCCAGGCGCATCAGGCACATTTTGCCGCCATGCCACTGGATCAGGAAACCTTGGCCGCCTATCAGGCAGAGGCGGCGAAATCCCTATCAGATCAGGCCGCGATCGAAGCGGCGGATGAAATGGACTTCGACAGTTTTGTCTCCAGCTATCTTGGCCAGGGTATTACCGGGTAAACACCCGGCGTATGTTCGGTTACTGGGTAACCAGGTTGGTAAACAACAGGTCGTCGACCAGTGGTTTGCCTTCTTCCTCCTCAAGTACCTCGCGGACCTTCGTGAGGGCCTTGCTGCGCAGCGCCTCCTTGCCTTCCAGCGTCGCGATACTCTCCAGGGTCTCGTGGGCAAACAAGCTGACCAGAGCGTTACGGATCAGCGGGTCGTGATACTCGATCCGCGGCACGGCGGTCGCATCGTTGGCACGCAGCGCAACATCAACTTTCATGTACTGTATTTTTGGTCCGGGACCGACAGTGCCGACGAATGCCGGTTTGAGCTCCACATACTGAACACCGGCTGCCGGAGCGCCCTCTTCGGCCTGAATAGGCAGGACGGCGAGGCCGAGTAGCAGGGGCAGGGCGAGAATGGTACGCATGGGGTAGACTCCTTTTAGTTGACCACAGGATAGCCGAGCAATGCTCCCCAGCCAACCAACGCCGTGGTGGATCTTATGGACGGCAATCAATCAACGGCATGGTCATTGACCCAGTTGCCCTGCTTGCGACTAGACTGTGTCAAAACCTGATAATGGAGTCATCATGAAAGCCGTATTGTGCAAAGAATTTGGTCCTGCCAGCAGCCTAGTATTGGAAGAAACCACCGATCCCGTAGCCAGAGCGAACGAAGTCATCCTGGATATTCACGCTGCAGGAGTCAACTTTCCGGACACGCTGATCATCGAAGGCAAATACCAGATCAAGCCACCGTTCCCGTTCTCTCCGGGCGGCGAAGCAGCGGGTGTTATCGCCAGTGTGGGTGAGAAGGTCCGTCATCTCAAGGCAGGTGACAGGGTCATGGGCCTCACTGGTTTTGGCAGCTTCGCGGAAAAAATTGCCGTCGATGCCATGCGCATCCTGCCGATTCCCCGTGATATGGATTTCGTAACGGCTGCCGGTTTTAGCATGACTTACGGTACTTCTATGCACGCTCTCAAGCAGCGAGCGAACATCCAGCCGGGCGAGACGCTTCTGGTACTTGGCGCCTCGGGTGGTGTAGGCCTGGCTGCAGTTGAAATCGGCAAGGCAATGGGTGCGCGGGTAATTGCGGCGGCGTCCAGTGCTGAGAAGCTGGCAGTGGCCAAGGCCGCTGGCGCTGATGAGTTGATCAATTACTCTGAGGTGAGCCTCAAGGATGCGGTCAAAGAGCTGACCAAAGGGCAGGGCGCAGACGTAATCTACGATCCCGTCGGTGGTGATCTGTTCGACCAGGCCGTGCGTTCCATTAACTGGAAAGGCCGTCTGCTGGTGGTGGGGTTCGCCAGCGGCCGCATCCCTGAGTTCCCGGCCAACCTTGCCTTGCTCAAGGGCTCGTCGATTGTAGGTGTGTTCTGGGGCTCCTTCGCTGCCCGCGAGCCGCAAACCAACCTGGAAAATTTCCAGCAGTTGTTTGCCTGGTTCAGCGAGGGCAAGCTTAAGCCGCTGGTATCGGAAACCTTCCGTCTGGATCAGTATGAAGATGCCCTGAACATTCTGACCTCGCGCAAAGCGGTGGGCAAGGTTGTGGTTCAGGTTCGCGACTGAATTGGCGTTACTGGCTGCCGGCAAACCCCTGCTGGCGCCAGGCTTCATATAAAAGCACCGCAGCGCTGTTCGACAGATTCAGGCTGCGGCTGTCAGGTAACATCGGAATACGCAGAACCTGATCCTGCGGCAAGCCTTCACGAACCGATGCGGGTAAACCCCGACTCTCCGGCCCGAATAAAAACATATCCCCAGGCTTGAACGCCGCCTCACTGAAACAGCGGGTGCCCTTGGTGCTGAGCGCAAATACGCGCTGCGGCTTGATCGCATCCAGACAGGCTTGCAGGTTGGCATAGGTCTTTACCGCCGCGAACTCGTGGTAGTCAAGTCCAGCACGGCGCAAGCGCTTGTCATCCAGCTCGAAACCCAATGGCTCGATCAGATGCAACTGGCAGCCGGTATTGGCGCACAAGCGGATGATATTACCGGTATTGGGCGGGATTTCGGGTTCAAGCAGGGCGATGTGGAACATGTTGGGCGTAAGGCCTGGCGTGAGAAGTCCGCAGTTTAGGTGGCTTGAGCGGAAAGTCGCAAGCAACTCACTTATTTTCACTAACGAGCGAGATAAACTCTTCGAACCCCCCGCTTGCGCTAAGCGGTAATTCTTTGTCCGCTATTTGCCAGGTCTATTGACAGGCGTAGCCCAGCGTGTGCTCAAGTAGAGACTGCAGCTTGCCCAACTGTCGAGGAGAGGGGGCTGGCACACACACCAATTTAACCGTGATTGCGTTGCAGGCTGACTGAATTAACTGATATTGCCGTAAATTGGGAAGAAGTTGGCGAAACGATGCCACTCCAAGCACTGGCCAAAACAGTTTGCTATCTGGAGTATAAGCCATGTTTCGATTGCGACCTTTAGCACTGCGCATGGTCGGCAATCCTCTACCACAGGGTCATACGGGTCCCTGTTCAGCCCAATCGCGAAGTGCTTAGCGAATCAAGGGCATAGCAAAATTATGATGGTCGGTTACCACCACCTGGCCTACTTCACCTTCTTCGCAAGACTGACCATGCACATCAAGTATTTCGACCAACAGGTTTTCAGACTGCAAATGGAGTAAGTCGCTAGTTGGGCATTGAATTCCTATGATGTCCACCTCTTGGGTGCTATACAGATCGATGAGGGGGACACCTTGTGAAGTCTGGCAGTCTTGGCGTAAATCCCTGGATACAGTACCGCTTATGGTGCGCACCTCGTTCAGGCGAGGCAATGTTATTTTCTCGCGAATCATCGCGCTCACCAACAGCGCAAGATTCGGCGGATAAGTGAACAGAATGTTGGGATCTACCGACTGCAGCCAATTGAGTTGGCGCTCGATGTCTTTTGAAATAGGCATGTGCCATTCTGGACTGGTGCGGAAAACAGAATGCACCCATTGCTTATGCTGGGATGGATCAGGCGGAGTTTCGAAATGACGAATGATTGCCATTGATTTGGAAAAATCGCGCCGGTGCCACAAATGATCTCGTAGCGTTGAGGCTTCCCAGAAAAGCTGCGTCAAAAGTGTGCGTCTTACCTTGACCGGCTCGCCTGTGGATCCCCCGCTTGAGAGCTCGAAGCTGCGGCCATGAGCTCTGGGGTAGTTGGCAGCGACAAGATCATCAAAATGGACCTGCAAATCATGACGCGTTAGGAGAGGGAGAGAGTTCCAAGAGCTATTATCCGCGGGCAAACGAGACCGATAGAAACGGCATTCACGACGCGCATGCTAAGTAGGGCATCGAGTTGTTTCGATTGTCGTGCGCGTATCGCTTCACTGGAAAGCCATTGGACACTTTCCATCTGAAACAGCAAAGCTAAGACATAGGCCTGACGGTTACCAGGAACGGCAGGCCATTAAATGCCAGGAACATTGTTAGCCAGCTGTAGGTCGTGCAAAATGCTAGATACGTGCTCGGTTAACATGGGCATTGCCTTGCAATATGCGAACATTTGGCAATCTGGCTCACCTCTCGCGACCCGCCTCGTGCCAGGCTTTTTTTACCGGAGAAAGCAGGTACTCAGCAACAGTGCGACTCCCAAGTACAATTTCCGCTGCCGTTTGCATGCCCACCGAAAGGGAGTGCTCTACGTTATTCATTTTCACAGAGGTGGTTTCTAGGGCTACCATTGCCTTGTAGCGCAAAGGTCTTTGACCATCCGCTACAGATCCCTTGTCCCGTGCCTCTTCTTCGCTTTGAGCATCGGCACTGACATACTCTATGACACCGTGGCCCATACCGTATTTTTGGAACGGGTAGGCAGCAAATTTCAGCTTGACGGTCTGGCCTGGACGAACAAAGCCGATGTCTTCATTGGATATCCATACTTCCGCCTTCAGAATGCCGTCCAGCGGTACTAAGCTCGCGAGCACCGTCCCCGGCTGAACTACGGTTCCCGCTGAATGCGTAGCCAGGTCCTTGACCACGCCGTCTTCGGGAGCTTTTAGCTCAAGCAGGGCACGCCGGTGAAGCTGTTTCTCCAAGTCCTTAGATAGCTTGTCTAACTGACTCTGCGACTCGTACCGCTCAGCATGTAGCTGGCGCAAATAGTCAGCGTTAATCTGTTGAAGCTTTTTCTCTGACTGCTCGATACTTGCCTGGGCGGAAGCGATCAAATGCCCCTGTATAGCCAGCTCCTGCTCTTTTTCGATACGCTCTCGCCGCTTGTCGCTCCCCATCAAAGTGCCGGCGAATCCATCTTTCACGAGCTTTCCAAAAGCCTCGTCCTGTTCACGGTAATGGGGGAGCACAGCCTCTAACCGAGTTTTCTGCTGGGTAGCCGCTGCAAGTTCCTGTTGTGCTTTAACGAGCCGACTGTTCTCTTCTGCGAGTGCTGCAGTCAAGGCCCCACGGTTGGCAGCGAACTGTGAGGCAACCTCTCCAGCGAGTGCTGATGGCGCAGTTGAATTTGGCTCGAATGGCTGCCCTGTCAGCTCTGCGTCTATGCGCTCAAGCGTCAGCTCTTTCCTGACATGCTCCTGGCGGATGGAGTCCAAGTCTGCTTCGGTGAACAGGGCATCCATACGCATTAATGTTTGTCCTGCATTCACCTTGTCGCCTTCACGCACTAGGATTTCTTTTACAATACCCGCTTCCGAGGGCTGCACAATTTTCAGATAGCTATCTGGAATCAATTTGCCGTCGGCTACGACCACGATGTCTAGACGACCGAATAACGCCCACAACAGCAGAAAAAGGAGTAACGCGAGTAGCGCCCATACGACACGCTGGCGTTTAGGATGGGGTGCAGTTTGCTGCAGCCGGATGAGAGGCGGGTAAAATGCATAATAGTCGGACGTTTTAGTATGCTGCACAGATTGCTCCAAGGAAGGCGTCGCAGTGATTATTCTTGTAATTCACGGACTGGCATCGAATGTGTACCTGCGATGGCCTCTTCCACCAGGCTCACCCAGCTTTCAATGGCCTGGGCGGGAGAGAAGTGAGGATATCGATCTCTGAATGTCACAGCCGCTTGCCGGTATTCTGGTGTATGCAGTAACTCCTCCAAGTGATTTTGCACGTGCTGTGTATTAGTGTGGCCGGTAAGTAATTTGCCTGCCCCCATTAGCTCTACGCGGCGTGCAAAGAGTCCTTGCTCCACATGTATCGGGCTCATTAGCAGAGGTACGCCTGCCAATAAGGATTGAGTCGAGAATCCGCAATTTCCATAGCTAACCGCCAGATCTGCTCTACTCAGCAGTGATGGCAGTCCCAGCGGCACTAGTGATATGCGGAGTTGACTCGTAGCACATTCACGCGCAACTTTTGGAGCGAGCCCGGGTGTCACGCATAAAACTTCAGCATCTACACCGGCTAGTGCAGCGATGATTGCTTTGAAGCCGGGAACTTCCGGGCGGATATAGGCTAGTATTTTTGCATTATCTTCATCTTGCCAATCGGCATCGTTTACTTTTGGCGCGCATACAATAGGGCCGATATATCGACCGAGCGGGCGCGCGCCATAGTGATCTAGTTCGGCAAAGGTTTCGAGTAAGTCATGCCTGCCGTATAGTTCACGCACTCGGACAATTCTGGTATGCCCCAACAGTTTCTGTGCAGCAGAGGTAACATTGTCAAGGTGCCGTTCTGCAAGGACCAGGGCAGATGCAGGAATTGTTTCCCAAGGGCGAATTGATGGCCAGGGTGTGACATCAGGGGGAATCGCAAAGGCGTTGCCTATTGCTACATGCGAGATATCCGATAGCTCGGCAGCCAAAAGGGCTGTCGGCGCATGGTCGGCGATCACCACCTCGGGTTTAGCCAAGGTAAACACTCCTTTCCAGCCCACCAATCGTGCAGCCAGATCCAGAGGGTTTGAAAAACCACAATGGTGCAGCAACCCAGCGTAATTGACCGGCTTCAGCGGGACATTTGACCGGCGTTGGGGCGTCAAAGGAGCTTGCAGCACGGTAATTCCTGAAGGACAGATTTCGCCTCCAGGCAAGCGAACGTCCTTGAGCGCCAAAACTACAGTGTGTCCCCGGTTGGAAAGAGTCTCAGCGAGACTTAGGCATCTAACTAGATGCCCAAAAGCTTCACCCAGTTCCCAAGCAATCAGCACCCGCGCCATGGCTCTTCTCCAGTAATTACCACGGGAGTTTGCTCATTCCTTCGCGTAATCCGGCAAAGCTCTTAAGCTGAGTATCACCGCCTGTTAGCGATACCGAATCCACGCCATTGCGCGCACCTTGGCTAAAGCTATTCATTGAGCCTGCTATGCCCACTGAATCCGCGCCTTGATTGGGATGGCTCCACCTTGGCGCCCCTTGTCTTTGATCATCGATCCTGTTCAATGCGTGGGTCAATTCTGACCATTTACGTGAAAAATCTGAAACGTTACTGTGAGCACTTAAGACTTCTTCCATAGGCTGGCTGTGCTCAGGCTTGTGTTCGCTTTTTCTGCTGCTCAGCGCAGGTATGCCATGAGAGAACGGCTTTTGATCGGATCTATACCTATCGATAAAGCGTGATAGCGG